>Ga0209312_1000113_pt1 | contig 90755 bp, 91 predicted proteins | sample BioC13SIPDNA_4_FD_185744 | JGI IMG/M metagenome (GOLD analysis project Ga0209312, IMG submission 185744) | Anaerobic biogas reactor microbial communites from Washington, USA - Biogas_R1_B C13 SIP DNA (SPAdes) (version 2) | ecosystem: Engineered > Bioreactor > Anaerobic > Unclassified | place... | reverse complement strand
ACGGGGGTAAGATCCCATCAAGACCAGGTGGTTGATAGGCCGGGTGTGTAAGTGCAGCGATGCATTGAGCTGACCGGTACTAATAGATCGAGGGCTTGACCTATTTTCAATTTCAACGTGAGAGAAACAACCATTCCTGCTTCAATCAATACTTCCAACCTTGTGCAGTTTTCAGGGATCTTAATCCTTGAGATCTAAATAAAACCTAATACGTAATCAGATTTCCTGGTGACAATAGCGGAGAGGTCACACCCGTTCCCATCCCGAACACGGTAGTTAAGCTCTCCAGCGCCGATGGTACTGCAGTTTCCTGTGGGAGAGTAGGTCGTTGCCAGGATTTTTTGTTTTCTGGGGGTTATCTTTATCTAGCTATCAATAAACTGACGGTTTTAAGCTATCATTGTGTACGGCATAACATCAGCTTATCGGATTAGTTGATGGGGGATTATAACTCTTAAGCTTTGAGGAAGGATGGATATGTTTAAAGGATAATCAGGGCCTTTTTCCCCGTCTACATCAGTATCATTTTGGTGAAGTGCGCCTTGTAGGAGCTCAATTTTCAGGGAAGAGAATTGAAAATATACAACATAGCGATCTTTGATATGTTCACCCCGCAAGATCTTTGAAAAAACCACCAGCAACCTACTAAGCGGCATTGGTCTAATACCAAGGAAGTCCAATTTCCCATCTATTATCGAGGCTGGCCCTCCTACCTTGTTAAAGCCACCGGCACCGGACCCGTTTAAGATCAGGAACAGATAGAATTCGTCTTCTATAATTGACTCCGGGGTGATCAACCTTAAACGCATGCTGCTGAAGCGGGGCAGCTCCTGGACACCTTTGATATAATAAGCCATGCGTCCGAAGATATTCTTAAATCTTAGATCCACGTCATGTGCGACATTGGTAAGCAGACCTCCGCTGCAGACATTTACGAAAAATACATCGTTCACCAGACCTACATCAATCAATCCTGTTTTCATGTCGCTCAAGCTTGTGATGGCTGCCATCAAGTCCGTTGATATATCTAAATGCCTGGCCAGGTCATTGGAAGTGCCGGCCGGTATTATCCCTAGGGGTATATTCCGACCTGATTTTAGTAAAGCATTCACAGCCAGATTAATGGAGCCATCTCCCCCAGCGACCAAGACCGCTTCGAAGTCGCTATTATCGGGTCGGTTGATGAGTCTAGCGAAGTCTTCCCGGTGGGTGGTCCGGAATAATTGCAATTCGTAACCCCGGGAATTAAAGACATCCAAACAGAAATCAAGAAGTTTGGAAAACTCACGGATTCCAGCGTAAGGGTTGTAGATTAGCTGAATTTTCTTCATTAGTTAGACCTCTCAAAATGCCAGGACATATTAAGAATATTCTGCAATGATATATCAAAGCCCTTTCGCTAACCAAAATAGAATCTAAAACATAATTTCTTACCGAGAAAGAGAAAGGACGAGATACTTTTTCGATCTCGTCCTTATCGACAGAATTGTTGATATTATTATTTAACCTTGACTGTCCAGCCAAAGATATCTTCCACCGTGCCATATTGAATGCCGGTGATGGTATCATATATCTTGGCTGAAACTGGCCCTATTTTGCCATCGTTAATGGAAATCACCCGGCCGGCAAAATTCAACTCCCCGATTGGTGATATCACCGCTGCGGTACCGGTTCCAAAAGCTTCTTCGAGTTTACCCTGGGCATGAGCATCATAAACCTCCTGGATACTGAGGCGTCTTTCTTCTACCGGGATCCCCCAGTGTTTCAGCAGTTTGATGGTGGAATCACGGGTAATGCCAGCCAGGATGCTGCCCTCCAGTGCCGGAGTGACCACCACACCGCCGATTTTGAAGAACACATTCATGGTGCCAACTTCTTCAACATATTTCTTTTCAACCCCATCCAGCCACAGTACCTGGGTGTAGCCTTTTTCATGGGCTACTACTTGGGCTTTTATGCTCGCCGCATAATTGCCCGGAGTCTTAGTGAATCCCATGCCCCCCTTAACCGCTCGCACATATTCCTCTTCCACGTAGATCTTGACCGGATCTATCCCTTCAGGATAGTAGGCTCCTACCGGCGACATGATGATCATGAAATAGTACTTGTGTGAAGGCCTTACCCCCAGATAGGGGTCGCAGGCAAATACGAAAGGCCTTATGTACAGCGAGGTACCTTCCGCAGCGGGAATCCAGTCCTGATCGATCTCAACCAGCTTTTTGATGGCCTCCACTGCGAAATCCACATCTAAACGTGGTATGCAGAGACGGTCATTGGAGACATTCATCCGTTCCATATTTGAATAAGGGCGGAATAATTGGACATGCCCGTCGGCTGTCTTATAGGCTTTGAGGCCTTCAAAAGTGGCTTGGCCATAATGGAGCACCATGACTGACGGCTCAAGGGGAACCGAGCCATAGGGCACGATACGCGGATCAAACCAACCTTTGCCCTCCTCATAATCCATGACGAACATGTGGTCGGTAAAGAGTTGTCCAAAACCCAGCGAAGATGGGTCTGGTTTGACCTTTGGCTGTTGATTTTTCTCAATGCGGATCTCCATAAATGAATCCATCTCCTTTTTTACTCCCAACCTTCCAATGGCTAATCGGATAGTTGCTATACTAATCTACATTATAAAAAATACAGTGATACTTTGGGCCATAAATTTTGTATACATTGGAAACCTGCGTGTTTTTGTTAGGTAAATTTATCCCGATGACCCGCGAACCAAGCCTTGCGACTTCCCAGGGAAATACCCTATTGCAATAATCAAGCTGATTACTTGGTTTGATAATAACACCTTTTAGGAGACTCCAACTGATCTGAGGCTTTGAGTTTTTTAATTATCTTATCTACTTCTTTTTTGTCTATTCCAGTCAAATCGGCGATCTCTTTGGCACTTAAAGGTCTCGATTCCTTCTTGAAAACTGACAATACTTTACTCTCATTATCCATAATATCAGCCCTTTCGATTTAATAGTTACACTAATATAAAAAAATCCATCTTTTCTGTCAACTGCATTGACTTGCTCAAACCCTCATCAGCCCGATAGTCATGCTTGCCATTAATGGTAATTATTTGGTACAATAACCACGATGTCCTACTCATGACAAACTGTCTGATGCCCCAGCTTGACGTTTAAACCTGATATAGTAGTCTCGCAGGACACGAAGATTATTACATGCACTTATTTCCCCTTTCGATTTAACATTCAGTTCTGCAGTTGGCTCTTCTCTGGGCAGCTGGATCGATAAAAGAGCACTCACATCCGCATTCATAGTAAGACTTTTATACTAGTTATATTGGTATTAATTTGACTGACTCATTCATATAACCTCAATCAATTGAATATGGCTGCTCCTACGACTGGGGGTACTCAGGGGAGGTGTCAGACAGACCAAGAGTTTCCTTTTCATGAATAGATTTTGAGAGTCTTATGTATAATGCTTGTGAAAGAGAGGAAGGGATTAAATGGCAAATAGCAAGGAAAATTTGGCCAGGAGTTTCGGCATGATGGAGAAATCCATGGAGAAAATGTGGGATCTGTGGTTGGTTGGTCTGGGAAGCCTCTCTTGGGCTCAAGAGCAAATGGAGAATATGACCAGAAAGCAACTGGATCAGAATAAAACAGCCCGCGAAGAAATGATAAAATTGGTTGACGATTTGTCCCGGCAGACCCGTAAGAATCAGGAACAATTTCAAAAGATGGTAGAGGAAGCGTTCATTAATACCTATGACCAGATAAACGTTGCCAACCATCAAATTATGCAGGATTTGACTAAGAAGGTTGACGACCTGGCCAAGAAGGTAGATATAAAATAACCTATCCTGGAGTCGCGATAAAAAGGAACGGGTATATGCTACCCTGTAATATGAATCATACGCAGGAAAGAGGTGTAGGTGTGGCCGCGGACGAGCAAGGAAAGAAGAGATCAAAGGAAGATAAACAAAAAGAGATACTGGACTTCACTGAGGCATGGAAGAAGATGTACTTTGACACTGAGACTACCCTGGCCAAGGCTGTTGATGAATATGTTGCGGGGGATAGTTTTACAGCCTTCCTGGAAAAAATGGGGGCTGAATATCTATCTATATACAAGACCCACAATCAAAACATGGAGCGGTTTTTTGCCAATAGTCCTGTACCTACAAAAAAAGATGTGGCCCGCATTGCAGAACTGGTGATAAACATAGAAGAAAAAGTAGACAACCTGGATATGGAGGTATTGGCCGGCCTAAATAGCTTAGCGGCTAACATTATGAGGCTGGTAGAATTCCAGGCAGTAATGAAAGATGAAATTATATCCCTGCACAAGGATGTGCAGGCCGTTCAAAAACAACTTCAGGCTCTGCAACCTGCTACTGAGCCGGCGGCTACAGACAAGCCGGTAAGGACTCGTTCTAAAAAAGCCACAGTGGCGGACGCAGTCGCCGTAGGCGAACATGACGATATCAGCAGCAATGCTGAGGAAAATGCTGATAAAACGCCACGACCCAGATCCCGCCGGAAAACATAGATGTTATCCTGGCATAGTCAAGATAATGACCAGTAACAGGTTAGCTTACCGGAACCTGCTGTAATTAAAACAGTGACATGATTATCGACACAAACAGTGGCAATTCCGTCCCATAAACTATCATATGGAAGAACTTAGACTAGGAGGATTGGTACCTTGGCAAAGCAAAAGGCCATACAAGGGTCCGCCGGAGAGGTGGGTTACCAGTTACGTGAGAGTTACGATCGTCTGCTTGATAGTACCAGGAAAACAGCAGAGATCTTGACTTTTGATCCTTGGCCCCAAACGGGTTGCACTCCCAAAGAGATCATCTGGCGCAAAAACAAGTCAAAACTATATCGTTATTATTCTGGCAAAGAACCAACTCATCGGATACCGGTGCTGTTTACCTATGCTTTAATTAATAAGGCCTATATATTGGACTTGACCCCAGGCATGAGCATGGTCGAACATCTGGTTGATAATGGCTTTGATGTATATCTGCTGGAATGGGGTGATTTCGAATGGGAGGACCGCAACCTGAGTTACGATGATTTTGTTTATGATTATATAGCTCGGGCAGTGAAGAAGGTATGCCAGAAATCCAACAGCGAAGAACTCAGTATTATCGGTTATTGTATGGGTGGAACCATGACTGTCATGTATGCTTCGTTGTTCCCCGAACCTAAGCTGAGGAATTTGGTACTCATGGCATCCCCGATTGATTTCGAGGATTCGGGTTTGACCACGAAGTGGCTCAACACTGCATTTGGTGACGACGTGGATAAAATTGTCGACACGTTTCAATTGATACCAAAGGAATTCGTAGATGTAGGATTGAAAATGCTGCGACCGGTAAACAATTATATAGGTACGTACAGCAAGCTGTGGAAGATGGTCGACGAAGGGAAAGATTACTATTCATGGAAGGTCCTAAATAAGTGGGTGGACGATAACATGAACTTCCCCGGAGGGGCTTACCGCCAATGGATTAACCAGCTGTACAAACAAAACCGCTTGATTAAAGGAGAATTCTACCTTAAGGGCAATCGGGTCGATCTGGGACGCATCGATTCCAACCTTCTGGCATTAGCAGGCGTGAATGATCATATAGTACAGCCCCGCCAGGTAAATATCGCCCTGAATGTGTTATCATCCAAGGACAAGACATATTATGAATACCCCATTGGTCATGGGGGCTTGGTGTTCGGCAAGGTTGCGAAAGAGCAGGTATATCCCCAGCTGAGCGAATGGTTGGCGTCCCGGTCCGATTGACTGGATATATAAAGGATCAAGAGCTTTACAAGGAGGGTTCTAGGGACTCTCCTTATTTTTCTGCAGAAACACAGAAGTGGTATGATTGCCCGGTGTGTGCATGGTGGGGTTTTATAAAAATGTCATAATATTCTATAATGATGGATATAAGCAATTATATCTAAGGAGTTGGTCGGAAATGTGGCAGGAATTCAAAGAATTCGCTATGAAGGGCAATGTCATGGACTTGGCTGTCGGTGTCATTATCGGAGGCGCCTTCGGCAAAATTGTTGCTTCCCTGGTTGAAGACATCATTATGCCGCTGGTAGGGTTATTGATGGGTGGAGTAGACTTCAAGGGATTGCAGGTCCAGATCGGTGATACTGCTATCATGTATGGTGCCTTTGTGCAGAATGTAATCGATTTCCTCATCATAGCCTGGGTCATATTCATGATGGTAAAGGCCATGAACCGGCTGCGCAAAAAACAGGAAGTTGTTGAAGAAGCTGCCGGACCCAGCAACGAGGAAATGCTGCTGGCTGAGATTCGCGACTTACTGAGAGACAAGCGTTAATCTATGGCAGTGGGAATACACATAGAATGGGCCAAACCAGGGCTGTAGACCTGGTTTGGCTGTCCCAATGGGATTTATTCTGTCAGCTGCTTCTCACTGCCAGTTGACTGGAGCTGTTTATCAGCACGGGCTGGAAGGCGCCCTGATTTATTTAGAGCTTGGCGAAGCAGGAATTCTATGTGGGAATTGACACTGCGCAATTCATCCTGGGCCCATCTTTCTATGGCTGTATAAATCTGCGGATCAAGCCGGAGCGGAAAGTTCTTTTTATTGCCCGCCATTTAGCTACTCCTTAGTAAAGGCTGCCGGTATTCAGAATAGGTTGAGCTCCGCGTTCGGAAATAATGGCAACCAACAGGTTGTTGATCATTGCTACCTTACGTTCCTGGTCAAGCTCCAAAATGCCATCTTTCTCAAGACGTAGCAAAGCCATTTGCACCATGCCCACCGCACCGTCGACTATTATCTGCCGGGCTGCCAAGATAGCTGCCGCCTGTTGTCTTTGCAGCATGGCGCTGGCTATCTCAGTGGCATAGGCCAGATGGGTCAAACGAGCCTCCATTACCTCAACCCCGGCTAGTGCCAAGCGTTCCTGTAATTCCCTGGTCAATTCTGCCGCCACTTCTTCGGCGTTGCCACGCAGGGAAAAACCCTCCTCCCCAAAATTATCATAGGGGTATTTGGTGGCAACATGGCGCAGGGCAGTCTCGCTTTGGATTTCCACAAACTGCTCATAATTGGTCACGTCAAAGATTGCCCGGGCGGAATCTATCACCCGGAAAACCACCACCGCAGCAATTTCTACCGGGTTGCCTTCAACATCATTGACTTTCAGGGTTTTTGAGTTGAAATTGCTCACCCGCAGAGAGACCACTGTGCGGACCGTCAGAGGAACCGTCATCCACAAACCATTGTCCCGGATGCTGCCCAGATAGCGGCCAAAGAATACGACTACCCGGGCTTGGTTTGGCTGTACAATCGTTAACGAACTGAGGATAATCAGGGCTAGAAATGAGCTCGCCAGTATCATGGCAATACTAAAGTGAATACTGTAGTATACAGTCGCAACGATACAGGCTAATGCCAGGAAAATGGCTAAAAATCCGTTTACCTTCCAAGCCTTGCGTTCTTGCATTTGCTCTCCTCCTCATATTGAAATTATATCTTGATGATATCATTATAATATATGTGTGAAGTGTATGAAAAGGAATATTTAACCTACTGATTGAACCGTAGAGTCGAGTAACTCCCGGCAGGCGGTAAACATAAGCTATGAAAAAGCACTCAGCGAATATTTTCGGCAAAAGGCATCAGCACGTGAAAAGCAGGATCAGGGGAATAATGGTAAATATTCAGGTCCATAATAAGTACTAAAGGAGAAACCACTATGCTTTATGACAAACAACAGGGTTCGGCCGACATTGGCAGACAGTCATGCCTGGTGCTGCCGCGCTGTTCGGTCTGTGACCAGGTACCGTCAGGCGGTATCCGTGACGGCATCAGGCTTAGAAAGGCATTCATCTGTTCTGCTTGTGAAAGGCTCATTGTTCAAAGCGATGTAGCCTCCGGGCAATACCGAATGTTGATAAATAAGCTTAAAAAAATCCTGCTGTAAGAAACTATCCACTGCTGGCTCCTAATTAGGCAACCGCCGATCCCCCAATCTCTGCTACAATGATATGGGAAAAAGTACTCAGCGGACAAACTCCGGTCGGATTTGCCGCCGGCTGAAACAGAGGAAAGGCCATCATCATTGTCACACCACACGCCTATTTATAAGTCAATCAAGGAGCGCAGGGAGAACGCCGGTCTAAGGCTGCATATGCCTGGTCATGCCGGTCTATTGGGCCGTGTCGGTGCAGATTTTCAATCCTGGTCGGAGTTGGATTTCACTGAACTGCCGGGCTTGGACGACCTCCATGAACCGCAGGGAATCATTAGCCAGGCCCAGCGCTTACTAGCCCGTGCTTGCGGGGCTCAAGAAAGCCTTATCCTGGTTAATGGGAGCACATCAGGTATACATGCCTTGCTTATGAGCGGCGCAGAGCAGGAAAAGGTAGTTATACCCCGTAACTCCCATCGTGCTTTTTTTGGCGGTTTAGTATTGGCGGGAAGCATCCCGGTGTGGGCACCAGTGGAAGTTGAACCGGAGCTGGGCATAGCCTTGGGGGTCCAACCGGAAACAATCGCTGCCCTGCTTGCTGCTCATGAACAAGTTGATGTGGTCTGGTTAACCAGTCCATCCTATTTTGGGACTTGCTGTGACGTTTCCGCTATTTGCTATTTACTCCAAGAGCGAAGTACCCTATTGATGGTTGATGAGGCTCACGGGGCGCATTTTCCTTTTCATCCCGATTACCCTAATCCAGCCTTGCAAGATGGGGCGGCCGCAGTAGTCAATGGCCTGCATAAGACCTGGCCGGTACTGACCCAGTGTGCTTGCCTCAACCTGGGACGCACATTCCCCGGATACGCGGGGACCGATAATCCGGATTCATCCACACTGCTTCGCACAGCACGCGGTGTTCAGCTACTGTCAGCCTACCATCTGTTGACAACCACCAGTCCATCCTACCCGCTTATGGCTTCCATCGATGTTGCCCGGGATTTTATGGACCGGGAGGGTAACCGGTGTTTGCAACAAGCACTCGAACTGTCAGCGGAATATAAACCCAAGCTGAATCAAATAAACGGGATACGGTGCTGGGGAGAGGAACTGACCAGCTTACGGGGGGTAAAGGCAGTAGATCCGCTTAAGGTCCTGATTACGATGGACGGGTTAGGATTGAATGGTATCCAGATGGCGAACCTCCTCCATACCGAGTATCACATTGAGTTGGAAATCGCCCAGCCGCACATGGTCATGGCAATGTTTTCACTATTGCATTCCCGGGATGCATGGGAGCACTTTTATCGAGCGGTGGCGGAAATTGCGGCGCGTTATCCTAGCATCGGAAAGAAGCTTCCGGCCAATTATTTTACTCCGCCTTGGCATATGATACTGCCCCCCCGTCAAGCTTTTATGGCGGCCAAGAAAAAGGTCAAGCTGGAAGACACCCGGAATATGGTGGCTGGGGAAATGGTAGCGGTTTATCCCCCGGGCATACCTTGCCTGTTACCAGGTGAACTAATATCGGATGATATCCTGGACTATCTGGTACATTTAAGGAACTGTAAAGTACATATTCAGGGTCCGGCTGACCCGAGGCTCGATTATTTTCTAGTCATAGAATAAGAGGGATGGATGAGATGAACGATAGGGGATTTTTCATAAGCCTGGAAGGTATCGATGGAAGCGGGAAAACGACCCTCAAGGAAAGTATAATAAGAGAGTTGAACCTGAACAACTCTGTGGTCGGTATAAGGGAACCGGGGGGAACGGTGGTCTCGGAGCAGATACGAGACTTGGTATTGGATGCCAGAAACAGTGGTATAATGGGTAAGACGGAGGCTTTGCTATATGCGGCCGCTCGCAGCCAAGTGGTCGAAGAAGTGATCAGGCCTGCTTTAAACCGGGGGCAGATCGTTATCGCTGATCGCTACTTGGATTCCACTATAGCGTACCAGGGATACGGGCGGGGGCTTGATCTGCAATTCCTTTTCGATCTTAACCATCTATGTACTGGGGGTTTGTACCCGGATCTTACCCTCTACCTGGATATCGATCCGTTGGAGGCCTACCGCCGCCGCCAAGGTGAACTGCCAGATCGCCTCGAGCAAGAAGGCTTGGAATTTCAAGCCCGGGTTCGGGCAGGGTACCTTGTCTTGGCCGCATCTGAGCCACGCATCAGGCAGTTGGATGCCACCCGCAGCCAGCGGCAGATTCATGATGAAGCTTTGCGTTTAATCAGTACGTGCTTGCTTTCAAGAAACCGCGATTAATACTTAACATGAACAGGAAAAGCCGGATGGATGCATTAATGGGAATTATCGGACAAGAGAGAGCTGTCGCCGTGTTGCGCCTTGCCCTGAGTTCAGGGAACTTGCATCACGCCTATTTGTTTATGGGTCCTGCCGGGGTGGGGAAGAAGACCGCTGCCCGCGCTTTTGCCCGGGCCATAATCCTAAATGATGATCCCCAGGGTGAGTCCTATCTAAGAGACGACATTCATCCCGACTTCATGAGTATCGATATTCTGGAGAACAAGACCCAAATCAGCATAGAACAGGTCAACCGCGAAATGGAACCGTGGCTGGCAGTGAAACCATTTCGTGCCGCCCATCGGGTTATAATCATAAATAATGCCCATCTACTAAGCCTTCCAGCTGCCAATGCGCTGCTAAAGACATTGGAAGAGCCGCCCCCTTATGCGGTTATAATACTGGTTGCCGATGAAATGATGCTATTAGAGACCATCATCTCTAGGTGCCAGCGCTTGAGGTTTGGGCTGCTTTCCGAAAAAGATCTGGGGGATTTCCTTAGACAAAGGGGTATGGAGAGTGAACGGGCATCATACTTGGCGAGATTAGCTCAGGGGCGGGTAGCGACCTCGATTCAGTTGGCTGATATCGAGGGACTGGAGCAACAGTGGCAATCGGCCTGGGAATTGATCAACCAACTGGCTACGGGCGGGGAGATTGCCGTATTCAATTGCGCTGAAGAGATAGAGAAGCAGCCCGAGATAGTGACTATCCTGCTTACCACCCTCCTAAGAGACGCATACGTTTATCAAAGCACCCATAAACCGGAGTTACTGGTGGTACAGGACAATGCTCCCATTTATGAGGCATTTAAACCCTTGAATGGGAAGCGGGTGTTGGATTCCCTGACTCATATTGAAGAACTCAGGAAAAAGTATCGGGGACCAATCAGATCAATTCTGCTCAGCATTAATATTTCATATCAATTACGGGATGCTTTACAATAAGAACAGTTTATGTAGGTATTGCAAGTATTGGACTGAAACTTTGGGAGGTCATATCTGTGGCATTGGTAGTAGGGGTCAGATTCAAGCCGGCAGGCAAGTTATATTATTTCGATAATTCTGGCCTGGATTTAAAGCTTGGGGATGCGGTGATAGTAGAGACAACCCGCGGAGTTGAACGCGGTATTGTAGCCATTGACACGAGGGATGTCAGCGAGGACCAACTAGTCTTGCCACTTAAAAAGGTCATTCGCAAAGCTACCGAGGAAGACGAGGCCTCGTACCGTCAGAATAAGGCCAAAGAGGCTGAGGCTTTGGAGATTTGCAAAGAAAAGGTAAGGGCCCATAACCTACCCATGCGCCTTATCGACGTTGAATATACTTTCGACATGGGCAAAATCATCTTCTATTTCACGGCTGAGAGCCGGGTGGATTTCCGTGAATTGGTAAAAGACCTGGCCGCTATATTCCGTACCCGCATCGAATTAAGGCAGATCGGAGTACGGGACGAAGCGAAGATGCTGGGCGGTATAGGTACTTGCGGGCGTATACTGTGCTGTAATAGTTTCCTGGGGGAATTTGCACCGGTTTCTATTCGGATGGCTAAAGAACAACATCTTTCCCTTAACCCGGCAAAAATATCGGGCACCTGTGGCAGGTTAATGTGCTGCCTCAAGTATGAATCGGAGATGTATGATTCCAAGAAACCGGAGGGGAAAAAGGGTGGAAAAAACAATCCAAGAGTTGGAGAACCTGATAAGGGATCTGATACTGGAATTGGGTGATCTCAAGGACAGGGTAGACCGGTTAGAAGGTGAAGCATCTTCTGCCGGAGCCGCAAAGAAACCGGTGCTGATTGATGCGGTTAAGTTGCAGGGCGAGAGTTATGATAACCTGGGCAGGATATACGCGGAAGGTTTTCACATATGTACGATGGCTTACGGAGAACCCAGGCAGGAGGACTGCTTGTTTTGTATAGCTTTTATGGGTAAGGAGTAGTTGTACCGTGCATGCCAATTGGATCCGGGTGGGAGAAACCCTGGATGATTTGATCTTAGGGGGTTTGAGGATCATCCAACCCGTGAAGGGTTATCGTTTTTCTATCGATGCGGTGCTATTAGCTCATTTTGCAGATCTGCACGGGGTGAAGAAGGTGATTGATCTGGGCACTGGAAACGGGGTCATACCATTGTTGCTGTCTCTTCGTGATCCGGGCATCAACATACTAGGGATCGAATTGCAGCCAGCCATGGCAGATAGAGCGGACCGAAGCGTACAACTCAACAATCTGCAGCATAGAATTGATATACTGCAAGCAGACATAAGAGAATTGAAAGAGAAACTGCCGGGGGGGAGTGCTGAGTTGGTCTTGAGCAACCCCCCTTTTTGGAAGCTAGGGGAAGGGCATGTGAATCGAAATCAGGAAGAGTCCATCGCCCGTCATGAACTCGAAATCACCCTTGAGGAACTGGTCGAAGGGGCGGTCCATCTCATGGCTTCTCAGGGAGCTTTGGCTCTCATCCACAGGGTGGATCGGCTGAATGAAATCGCCGACGTATGCGGCCGATACGGTTTATCACTAAGCAGGGTGCGGAAGGTGCAATCATATACTGATCGTCCTGCCAAGCACGTATTAGTCGAAGCGAGGCTTGGCCGCAGGCAGGAGACGGCGTGGATGCGCCCTCTGATTATATACAGCGAATTAAACCGTTATGGCGATGAACTCAGACAGCTTTACGGGGAGGCATGAATGAAAGGGAAACTATTTGTATGCGGGACCCCTATTGGCAATCTCGAGGACGTAACCATCCGGCTCTTAAAAATCTTGCGCAAAGCAGATCTGATCGCATGTGAAGATACCCGCCGAACCATTAAACTCTTAAATCATTACAAAATAAAAAACAAGCTAGTTAGTTACCATGAGTTCAGTCGCCCCGGTAAAACCGCCTTTCTGATAAGTCAGTTGGCACATGGACTCAATGTGGCCCTGGTCTCTGATGCGGGTATGCCAACCATATCAGATCCCGGTCAGGAACTGGTTCGTCAGGCTATTGACGAGGGTTTCGAGGTTGATGTAATTCCTGGACCGTCAGCATGTACAGCAGCCTTGGCTATTGCTGGTGTGGATAGCTCTTCGTTTATCTTTTCAGGCTTTCTTCCTCCCAAGCCGGTTAAACGCAGAGAAGTGCTGAGAAGTTTTGTTAGGGAGTCCCGCACAATCGTATTATACGAAGCCCCGCACCGATTGGTGGCAACACTGGCCGATATCGCAACTGTGCTGGGGGAAGAACGGCCGGTAGTAGTAGCGCGGGAATTGACCAAGGTCCATCAGGAGGTACAAAGAGGCAAGGTCAAAGAGGTGTTATGTTATTACCAGCAGCAACAACCCCGGGGAGAAATATGCCTGCTGTTGCCTGCACCGGAAGACAAAACCCAGGATATAGACATGGATCTCATTATACGGGAGACGCGCGAGTTGATTCATGACGGGATGGAAAAAAAACAAGCCTTCAAGCTGAAGGCTCGTCAGTATAATATTCCAAAATCGACAATATACGAGTGTTTTATCAAATCCGATAAAGATGATGATAGATAACTAAACGATCTGCCTGGACAACTCGACCAAACAGCTTTTACAAAGATTTTTGCCTTTGTAGTTAGCCACATCTTCTGCATTTCCACAGAAAATACAGGCCGGTTCATACTTCTTCAAGATAATTTTCTCGCTATCGACATAAATTTCCAAAGCATCTTTCTCTTCAATTCCCATCGTGCGTCTTAATTCAATGGGAATTACGATGCGTCCGAGTTCGTCGACACGCCGAACCACTCCTGTTGATTTCATCATGATCTGTTCACCCTCCTTTTTCCATTATTCAGGGTCACTGAAAAGATACCAAAATTGGCAGAAAACGTCAAGCCGTTTTTCAACAAAATATACTAAAAAATTCATTAAATTAATAGAAATTTCCTTTTTCGACATTATGATAAGCATGGAGAATAACAGGGCAATTTTGTGGTAAACTATACAGAATATACCTTGGCAAACGGATGGAGGAGCATGCGTGGAGAATAGGAAGAGCTTTTATATCACTACCCCGATTTATTATCCCAGCGACAACCTGCATATCGGGCACGCTTATACTACGGTGGCGGCTGATTGTATGGCCCGTTTCAAACGGATGCAGGGATACGATGTCTTCTATTTGACCGGGACGGACGAACATGGTCAAAAAATCGAACGGGCTGCTCGTGAAAAAGGCATGGAACCGATCGAATACATCGACAGAATAGTGGCTAATATTAAGAAGCTTTGGCATACTTTGCTGATATCGAACACTGATTTTATTAGAACTACCGAGCCTAGGCAAAAAGAAGTTGTACAGAAAATATTCAACCGGGTTTATGAACAGGGCGATATCGTCCTGTCAGAATACGAGGGATGGTATTGCAGTCCCTGCGAGACATTCTTCACGGAGCGCCAATTGGCAGAAGGCAAATGCCCGGATTGTGGACGCGATGTGGAAATGCTAAAAGAGGCCAGCTATTTCTTTAAGATGTCCAAATATGCCCCTCGGTTGTTGGAGCATATAGAAAACAATCCTGAATTCATCCAACCCGAGTCGCGGCGCAATGAGGTTGTCAACTTTATTAAAAGCGGACTGGACGATCTCTGTGTTTCCCGCACCACTTTCCAATGGGGAATCCCGGTTCCTTTCAATCAATCGCACGTGGTCTACGTTTGGTTTGATGCTTTAATCAATTATTTGACCGGGGTGGGATATCTGCAGGACGATGAGTTATTTGCCAAATACTGGCCTGCTGACGTCCACCTGATGGCCAAGGATATCATTCGCTTTCACGCTATTATCTGGCCGATTATGTTGATGGCATTGGACTTACCCTTGCCCAAGAAAGTAATGGCCCACGGCTGGATTATGCTTGAAGGCGGAAAGATGTCGAAGTCCAAGGGCAACGTTATCGATCCGGGCATCTTGGTAGAAAAATACGGTGTAGATGCGATCCGTTATTACCTTATTAAGGAATTAAGCTTTGGGCAGGATGGCATTTACTCGGAGGAAATCCTGGTCAGCCGTATTAATTCTGATTTGGCCAATGATTTGGGCAACTTGATCAGCCGCACGGTAGCCATGATTATCAGGTATTTCCAGGGCAGCATCCCAGCGGCGGGAACGTCTACAGATCTTGATCTTCAGCTCAAAGAGGCGGCCCAGTTAGCTTTCAGAGAAGCGACCGAGAGGCTTGAGAAACTGGATTTCTCCAATTACCTGCACGCCACATCGCGTCTGGTGTCGAGGGCTAACAAATATATAGATGAAACTGCGCCGTGGCAGTTGGCCAAGGATCCTTCCCAAACCGAACGATTGGCAACAGTCATGTACAATCTCATGGAAACCATCCGAATCGTCTTGATACTGACGGCGCCGGCCATGCCGACCTTGATGGCCAGGGCTAACCAGCAACTGGGCCTGTGGGAAGACTGCACCAAAGTGACCTGGAATGATGCCGGCATTTGGGGGGTTACCAGCAGCGGAGCGCAAGTATCCAGAGGAGAAGCGCTTTTTCCTCGGGTGGATATTAAGACGCTTGAGGAGGGGCCTGCAGGGGCACCGGTTTCGGGAGAAACGAACTCCGCTGAAGATGCGCCCACCAATGAAAAAACTATTGAACCAGAATACATCACTATTGAGGATTTTGCTCGCCTGGACTTGCGGGTGGCTGAAGTCATTGCCTGCGAAAAGATGAAAAAGGCGGACAAATTATTGATCCTTACCCTGAGGGTGGGAGAAGAAGAGCGAACGGTGGTGTCTGGAATAGCCCAACATTATACCCCGGAGGAAATGGTAGGTAAAAAGGTCGTGCTGCTGGCCAACCTTAAACCGACCAAATTGCGGGGAGTAATGTCACATGGTATGATTCTGGCGGCTTCTGACGACAAATATGTGGATGTTCTGACGGTCACCAAGGACATAGCATCTGGTGAGCGAGTCAAATAGGAGGAAATCAAGAGTATATGTTCGATAGTCATGCTCATCTGCAGGATCCCCAGATTAAAAAGAATCTGGACAATGTGCTTAAGAGAGCAAGGGATGCTGGAGTCGAAAGGATTACTTGCATTGGCTACGATTTACCCTCGTCAGAGGAAGCGTTGCTGATTGCCAGGAAATACAAACACGTTTACGCCACGGTTGGCATACACCCTCACGACGCCAAGACTTATACGCCTGAGACCGAGGATAGACTCAAAGCTCTGGCTAAGGATCCAAAGGTTGTAGCCATTGGGGAGATTGGCTTGGATTACTATCGGGATCTTTCTCCGCGGGAGAAACAGAAGGAATCCTTCATAGCACAGATTTTACTGGCTCAGGAGATTGGCAAACCGATTGTTATTCATGATCGTGATGCCAACCAGGATGTTATGGATATTATCCGGAAATACAAAGCCGGTAAGAACGGGGGTATAATGCACTGCTATTCCGGCAGCCTACCCTTGGCGCTGGAAGCAGTGAAAAATGGATTTTATATATCCTTTGCGGGACCCCTCACCTACAAGAATGCGCGCCGGTCCCATGAAGTTGTGGGGAAGATACCCATGGACCGTCTCTTGGTGGAGACGGATTGTCCCTATCTGACACCTGAGCCATTAAGAGGAAAACTGAACGAACCGGCCAATCTTCGTTATACCGTTGAGAAAATGGCCGCTTTGCGTAACCAACATCCCGATGAGATAGCTTATTTGACCGAACGCAATGCCTGTAAAATCTATAGAATAAAAGATTGAATCCCTTCTAAAACGATAATAATCTGGGGAATTAGGGCTGAAAATGCCCTAATTTCTTTTTGTCGGGGTATATCTTTCAACAAATAATTCCTGGGTACAGGCATAGAATTAATGGAGTTGGAAAACAATATCATTTCGAAAAGGTCACCTCGATGGAAAATATTGCAACGAATGCCAAATAGAAGGCCGTAATTTTGACAGCTGGATTCGTTTATGTTTAGAATATTGGTACTCCGATTTTTTCTGCGAGGGGGATCTGGAGTAAAGGGGGAGTTTTATGAGTAAGGGTGGATCAAAAAAGGCAACTTTATTGATCGCCAACCTACTGATTCTGGTATTGCTTTTGGGAAGTTTGGCATTTGCCTTGGAGAAACAAGTATCAATCGAAGTCGATGGAAATGTTGTGGATACGAAAGTATTGTTTTCCAGCACGGTTGGGGATGTCCTCGATCAAAACCAGATTATTCTGAAGGAAAACGATCTGGTAGAACCCTCTCGAGAAACAGTGATTACAGAAGACCTGCAGATTATAGTCACCCGTGCCTTTCCAGTAAAGGTCACAGCAGACGGCATAACCAGGGAAATCCGAACCACCCCGGTCAATGCATTCCAAGCAGTAACCTTAGCAGGATTTCTTATTGGTGAAAAAGACATCCTCAAGGTATCCAATCAAGAAAAGAGCGAAGTAATAAGCCCGCCACCTTCAATTGCATCAGCCTTGACCGCCAATGATTCCAGCCCAATGGATGGGAATTTGGTGACAGGGAAGACCGCCAACCCAACACTAGCCCCGGCCTTAGGCCCTGCCCCGTCCCATATGGAATTATTGACTCCAGGAACGACAATCGATGTAATCCGAGTAACCCAGCGCGAGTTTGCAGTGGATGAGCCGATCGCCTACCAGGTAGAGAAAACTATTGATGCCACAATGGAGGCAGGTACGGCTAAAACGGTTCAGCCCGGCAAGAATGGCCTCGCGCGTCACGTCTTTTTGATTACATGCCACAATGGCCAGGAAGTCCAACGGGAACAGATCAGAACCGAGGTCCTGGTCCAGCCTACAAACCAAGTGATTGCTGCGGGCAATAGTTATACAGTATCCCGTGGTGGCCAGCGTTTTGATTTCCGAGAAGCTAGGAATATGGTATCAACTGCCTATACCTATACCGGCAACCGCACTGCTACTGGGGTCTATCCTAAAGTAGGGACGGTTGCTGTCGATCCCACGGTGATTTCTTTGGGAACCAAGATGTACATCGAAGGCTATGGGTATGCTACTGCGGCTGATACCGGTGGGGCCATAAAGGGAAACAGGATTGACGTTTTTATGGAAACATATTCGCAGTGTATGAACTGGGGACGCAGGACCGTCAAGGTTTATCTATTAGACTAAAATATTTTCTTCTCCAAAGCAAACCGAATCGCATGAAATGGGGGTGCTTCCAAAGAAAGGAGCACCCTCGTTCATTTCCACTTTTTTCAGTGTTTGAAAAGGAAATATTATCTGCAAACTATATCCAGCCATAAAAATGGAGGTGGATAAGTATGCAAAAGAAACAAGTCCTTGTTTTTAGCTTAATTTTAACTGGGATGCTAGTGATTTGCGGGTGTGGCCAAACAGCGCAGAAACCAGGGCCCGATGTCAACCCAGAGACCGGGGTACAACAAACCACGGATGCTGAGAAAAGAACTATGGCCAGCCGTTTTTCTACGATGGCGATGCAAGTGGAGGGGGTACAAAAAGCCACTGTGGTAGTAGTGTCCCAACCTGATGCCAACGGGGTCGCGGTAGATCCATTTTCCGGATTACCAAATGATGGCACCGGAGTAAATACACCTGGCCAAACAGCTAATCCTCCGGGCCAAACAGCCAATCCGGAGCAAGGCAATCTAGTGGTGATGGTGGGTATTACTCTAAACCAGGCCGATATGCAAAACCAGGATAAGGTCAACAATATCAAGGAACAGGTCAAAAATAAAATCAAGACGGACAGTGATAAGGTTCGGGAGGTGTTGGTCACCACGGATCCCAACCTTATTATGAAGCTGCAGGATGTAGCAGCCGGAATAATACAGGGTCAACCAGTGGAGAGTTATACTCAGAACATCAACGAATTAGACAAAAGCCTCAGAAGCCAACAATAAAGAAGTCGATGTCGGCAATACTCATGTGCTTAGCATGAACGACAGGCCTTAAGATCGTAAAGCCCGTTCGAATGTTTTCAGTGTCATTCGAACGGACTTTTTTTAGGTTAGGGCAGAGCCCTCCTAACTTACCGGCATCGTCAGGGTAACTGCCCGGGTGTATAATGAAGCAATAAAGAGGGATAGGGGATTTAAACCATGCAAGATCGAATATCACCTAGCGGGGTGCGGGATATATTGCAGAGACAAGCTCTATTTCCAAAAAAGAAGCTGGGGCAGAATTTTTTGGTGGACCGTAACATTCTGGTTAAGATAGCAGATTCATGCGATATAAACGACCGGCAATGCCTGCTGGAGATAGGTCCCGGTCTTGGCAGTCTGACTCAAGAACTGGCTCGCCGCAGCCGCGGGGTGTTAGCAGTTGAATTGGATACCAGACTGGAACCATTGTTGAGAGACCTCGCCAGGGAAACCAGCAATGTCAAGCTGATATTCAGCGATATTCTCAAACTGGATATAGAAGCGGAAATGGATAAGGCTTTCCCGGAACCGCCTCTTGATACGTATAAGGTTTGTGCCAATATACCGTACAACATAACCACGCCCATAATCTTCAAATTGCTGGAGCAGTGTCCCCGCATGGATTCAGCTACCTTGATGATGCAAAAGGAAGTGGGCAAGAGACTCACAGCTGTACCAGGGAGCAAGGACTACGGGCGGCTCACCATTATGGCTGCCTACCATGCCCATGTGGACTTGATAATGCCTGTATCCCGCAGTTGTTTTTACCCGCGTCCCGAGGTCGATTCGGTAGTCATAAAATTGACTCCTCGGAGGCAACCGGTCGCTCAGATCTATAGTGATAGGGTTTTCAGAGATTTCGTAAACGCTGCCTTCCAAAAGCGCCGAAAAACGATTCTTAATATTACCAGCGATTTTTTCGGGATAAACAAGTCGAATGCCCAAGCGAATATTGAAGAGATTGGTCTTAAGCCAACACTTCGTCCGGAGGACCTGTCCTTGATGGAAATTATCAAACTCGTTAACAGTTTTGCTCCCGACGCTAATCCCCAAATGCTGTAAAAACAATATTGTTAAACTTTTTACGTAATAATTGATTGACACCATCGCTATAAATTTTGTATACTATTCGTTCTAATATTGACAGAATACCCCCCATAGTATAAAATTATAGAATCCTTAGGTAAAGAAGGTGATGTTTTGAGTTCTCCCAGAGCTATCGCAGAAATCAAAAAGGACTTGGAATTCTTCGTAGGCAGCAAGATCAGATTAAAGGCTAATCGAGGAAGAAACCGCATTATAGAGAAAGAGGGAGTATTGGAGTCAATATATCCTAATTTATTTGTTGTAAGACTTAATGAGCGCAAAGTGGAGAGAAAGGTTTCCTACACCTATGCAGATGTACTGACAGAAACGGTTGAGTTGTTTGTATATGATAAACAGGATGCGGAGATAAAGATTGCTTCCGCTAATGCTTGAGCCCGTAGAATTAAAAGACCTAATCGACTGCATCTAAGGATGCAGTCTTTTTTTTTCGAAATTATGCCACAACATGATCAATCATACTCGTTTCCGCCCTTCCATATAAATGAATAAAAGAACGGAGTGATGGAGTGTGCAACAGGGGGTCTCACTGTGGTGCCCGGTCATAGTCGACAGACTGCCGGCACCTATAAGGCTGCGGCAAGAACATCGATATGATCTTGGCGACCGTTGCGAGAGGATCGATGATATAAGGGTCAAGATCCTGAGTGCCAGCGCAATTAGGCAAGGTAAATATGTACAGGCGGTTATCCAACTGGAAGCAGTAATATTGATAGAGGACAGATATGGTCATACCGGTATCCTGAGTCGACCGGTTCACATCAGGGAACGGGTCAACTGGCCAGGAATGAATAAGAGCCTGCTTGACGATTGTTGGATCAGTTTTGTATTGCATATGGAAAAGTTACAGTGGGATCCTGAATTCCTTGATGCGGAGATCACAATACGGTATGAAATCGACTATACGGTGTATGCGGTACGTGAGCAGCCGGTACAGATTCATATGGACCAGGACGAGTTGGAGCGGAATGTTGATCCAGCGGGTGTGGGCAAGGATGTTAATGATGAGATGAGCAGGATACAGAACGAAAACCAAGCTCTCAATCGCCGCTTGGTCCATTATCAAAAGGATATGCTGAGCCTGCAGCACGGAATCAAAAAAGTGGAGGAACGTAATGCCCAGTTGTTTCGCGAACTGAATGGAACCAGGGAAAAGGTGCAGCAATTGCAGGAGGCGATAACCCGAAAAGACCTGCTCATTTCCCGTTACCAGCAGATTGGGGGCAATGGTGGCCGACCGGATAAAGTGATGTTACAGCCTCCAAAAAGCACCGAGAGCAGGTTGGGTGAACGCATTAAAAAGCTGATTATGAGCTGTTTGTAGCTTGGCCGGTTATTATTAGGGGACCAGTCAGTCCATTCGAATATGCCCACAGGGGTTTACCTTCCGGACAATCACACAATGTAGCCCTCTTTCATAATATATCTTAGAAATTTGGACGACAAATTTCTCGACCGGTACTAAGGTCGCAACCAGAAGATTATAGAAAAGGAGGGGAAAGAGACATGTTGAAATGTGAGTTTCCGGAGGGTTGCAGGCTGGACTTGTGGGCAAAAGTTATCAAAGCCAAGTATATCGAAAGAGGGGCCGAAGTTCTTTGCCGGCATATCTGTATTCCGGCCGCTGAGGTAGGCGGCTATGTAAGTCTGATCGATGACTTCAAGATCAAAGTAAATTGTGCTACCGAAACGCTGAACTTCAACCGGGTAAAAATCATGATCGATTTCGATCTGGTTCTAGTTTTGATCGTCGGCAATCCGCCGGACACCGAGTACCAGGTATTCACCATACCGTGCAACGTCTACGAAGACACCATTGAATTGAGTGAATTCGATCCGCCGCTTACCGCTGAAGAATTCCGGAATGAAGTAGACCAATCAGAGCTGATCCTGTGCAACTGGGACTTTGATTACGACATTAAGGGCACCTGCGAAGATGAACACAGTCCCTGTCATCACCACAGGGTTTTTGATGGTGATCTGAGCGTGGAGAAAGTGCCCAGCGTACGCGGAACCTGTATTGAAGTCAAGGTACTTGTAGATATCATCGACAAGCTGGGCAAAATGCACGATATCATCGTATTTGGAGAATTGGATCCGGAGACAGAATGCTAAGCTAACAACCGGGGGCAAAATGCTCGATCATAAGGATCGGGCATTTTTCATCTCCAAACAAGATGACTGCTTCTCCGGAACGCTGCTGACAACGGTGGCTTAAATCATGACAGAAAAAACGGGGAGATTGCAATTCTTAATCATGGACTGGAACAGGAAAGGGGTGACGAGTTGTTAAAGTTGGGGTTGGCACTGGGAGGAGGCGGCTTGAAAGGGCTTGCCCATATCGGTGTTCTGCAGGTTCTGGTTGAAAATGAGATCTTTCCCGACTACATAGCCGGGACCAGTGCCGGCAGCATAATTGCCGCATTGTATGCCTCTGGGGTTTCGCCGCATCAAATGGAAGAAATAGTGACTTCCCTGGCTCCCCATGATTATATCGACTACAACATTACCGGGATGATAAAGTACATTCTGGGCTTGATCTTTCCCAAATATGATTACACTCTGGACGGACTTATAGTTGGAGAAAAAATAGAAAACCTGGTATATGAGTGGACTGGGGGCAAGAAAATTAGTGAGGCTGATTTGCCCACGGCGATTATAGCCTGTGACATCGACAGTGGTCAAAAAATCATTTTTACCAATCAGGCCTTGGTTCAACCAAAGAGCCAGATGATAATCAGCAATGTCAGATTAAGTGAGGCGGTACGTTCCAGTATTTCAATCCCGGTTACATTTGTACCGAAAGAGTTCCATGGGATGAAGATGGTTGATGGCGGGTTGAAGGATATAGTTCCCGCGATGGTGACACGGTCCATGGGAGCAGAATACGTTCTTGGGATCAATTTGGGAAAAGAGAACTATGCGACTGATGTATCCGGCATTCCGCAGATTATTGGCCGCACCCTGGACATATTGATTTATGAGACATCGGCTACGGAAGAGAAATTTTTTGCTGACATGCTGCTGCATCCGGAAGTGCCGGATGTGGGTCTAACCGATCTCAAGGAGGCTGCCAAGATCATCCGGGCGGGAAGAAGAGTGATGCGAGAAAATTTATCCCAACTGCAGCATCAGTTATCCAAGTAACACAAAACTCCCCGTCAACATATACTAGGCGTAAAGAGGCTTAAACAGCACAGCCAATTTCCTGGCAGGGGAGGGGTCCCGTTTGGCAACGGAACAATTTCAACACGCTACGTTTTACCTGACCAAAAAACAGGTAAATGAAATAAGAGAATTGGCCCAGAAAAATCAGATATCACGCAGTGCGCTGGTCAGAATGATAATCAGAGAATACTTGGCTAAACAAGATGAAGAAAAAAAATAGAAAAAGAACGCCGAAACGGCGTTCTTTTTTTTTAAAGTGGTTCGTTTGGTATGATCTGCAGTGTGCTGCATTGTTAACGATATCTTCCCGAGCTTACCGCGTATAGTCTGTAATGACTTGGCGACCTCTGACTCAGACAATCAAATTCAACAAGCCCATCATGGCCAGGTAAGATAATATGATTACTGTTAATCCGCCTAATCCGGTCTCAACAAATTCGCGTTTGGAGAAATCTGCGAACATCTAAAACACCCCCCTGTCCCGAACATAGGTTCGGGTATAATTCTAAATTACAAACACATGTTCTGTCAACAAGGTCTTAAACAATTCTTCACCGGACCAAGTCCATCAAGCTGCAGTTCAGCCCACCTGCTGCGGTTACAGCTAGGAGAATCAGTATAAGCTTTTCAACGTTTGTTTAAAAACCCCCCTGGCCGGAAATAATGCAATTAAAGGGAGGGATACGGTTTTGAAGCGAATCACATTAGGCATCATATTAATACTCCTAATCTCAGTAACCGGCTGGTGGGTGAGCAGTAAGAGTAAACCGTTGGAAGAAAGCGTGTTAAGGCTGCACGTGATTGCCAACAGCGATGATCCTCGCGACCAGGCCTTGAAGTTGGCGGTGAAGGACGATATAGTAAGCTTGATGCAGGCTGAATTGGCTGACCTGAGCGATGCTCAGGAAGCCAGGTATCGGGCTGAGCATGACCTGCACTTGATTGAAGCAGTGGCCCAGGACCGCATAATCGCCAACGGTTATGATTATCCGGTATCGGTGAGTATCGGGGAATACGACTTTCCGACCAAGTCTTATGGCAATCTGGTATTTCCGCCAGGCAGATACCAAGCAGTAAGAATAGTAATTGGAGAAGGACAAGGAAAGAATTGGTGGTGCGTTTTGTTTCCCCCTTTATGCCTGGTGTCATCTTCCGATTCGGGTTTGGGATTGACAAATCCTCAACAAGCCCAAGTCTCTTTCAAGTGTTTGGAACTCTTTCCCCGCGGCGTCAGAATGGTAAACCAATAAGGCAGATCGAATCAACTATAGGGGTTCGCCAGAAGGCGAACCTTTTAATATGAGGAGACTCATCGGGCCGATCTTGCCGCGTTTATTTTTGGAAAGGCTATGTGTATAATGGACTAAACTAACAAGGAGAACGGCGGATGAGGGAACGGGTCCAGCTAAAAGCGCCCGCAAAGATAAACCTAACCCTGAAAGTAGTGGGCAAGCGAACAGACGGTTATCATGAATTGGAAACGGTGATGCAGCAAATCGACTTGTGCGATGAAATAACCATCATTACCGCGAATGAAGGCATAGAGGTTAGCAGCAACAACAGCGAGGTACCAAGTGATGCGTCCAATCTGGCTTTTAAGGCCGCCCTTCTGATTGGCGAGAAACTGGGATTGAACAACGGTTTTCGTATATACATAGATAAGAAGATCCCCATAGGTGCCGGGCTGGCCGGCGGGAGTACCAATGCGGCAGCAGTATTGCTGGGAATAAACGAGATGCTGGGCGGTTTGCTAGACCTGGGCACCCTTTTGGATTTGGGTTTGCAGGTGGGCTCGGATGTTCCTTTTTGCATCCTGGGAGGTACCGCTTTGGCGCGGGGACGCGGTGAAATTCTCGAGCCGCTCCCCTCTGGCCTGCATCTGGAGGTGGTGCTGGTTAAACCCCCGCAGCAGCTTGAAACAGCTGAGGTATACCGTGACCTAAAGCTGTATGAATTGCATGATCAGCCTAACAATAGAGCCTTTCTTGAAGCGTGGCACAAATGTGATATTATTGGATTAGCTGCGCAAATGAAAAACGACCTTGAGACTGTTAGTATAACCAAGTGCCCAGAGATTGTAGTAATCAAGGAAAGATTGGTTTCTCTGGGAGCGCTTCATACTCTCATGTCGGGAAGCGGTCCCAGCGTGATTGGGATCTTCAGCGACCGAGAGGGAGCGGAAAAAGCGTGGCAAACCATTAAGGGAGAATATCAAGAGTCTTTCCTGTCCTCATCCTATTCAAGATAAAGGTGGTATGAGCAATGCCTAACAAACGTTTGAGTCCGGTCGATTTGGATTCCTACAAACCCCTGCGGGAATTAGTTCTTGATGCCATTCGTACTGCTATTATGAATGGCGTCCTGCAGCCTCGGGAAAGGCTGATGGAGATTCAGCTGGCTGAGGAATTGGGAGTATCCAGAACACCAATCCGGGAGGCCCTGCGGAAACTGGAATTGGAGGGCTTCATCGTAATGGTTCCCCGCAAAGGCGCATATGTGGCGGACTTGTCATTCAAGGATATAGCGGATGTATTCGAGATCCGAGCAGCGTTGGAGGGGTTAGCAGCCGGGCTGGCGGCGGAGAGGATCACCGAGGAAGAGTTGGAGACTATGGAGAGACTTATAGTAGGCAAACAAGAAGCCATAAATAGCGGAGATATCGATAAGCTGGTCGAGGTAGATACCAAGTTTCATGAACTCCTTTATCAATCCAGCCGCAATGACCGGTTGGCGACCATTATCAGCAATCTGCGCGAACAGATACAGAGATTTCGTCTGACATCCTTGTCTTTCCCAGGGCGCAATAAAGAGTCATTGCGGGAACACAAACAGCTGTTGGAGGCTATCCAAGCCCGGGACAGTCAACTGGCCCGGCAATTGGCCCAAGAACACATTGAAAATGCTGAGAATGTGCTCTTAGAGTGTATAAAGATGGAGGAGCTGGGACAGGAGGGTTGATTCCGTAAGCGATGATGGAGGAACAAGATGCAGTATGATGCCGTAATTCTGGCCGGCGGTGAAAGCAGCAGCGAGTTGAAAAAAGTCGCTCCTTACAATAATGAGGCTCTGATCATTATAGGCGGCTACCCAATGATATACTACGTATACAGTGCCTTGCGCGCCACCTCCAGTATTAATAATATTGTTGTCAGTGGGCCGGTAGAATCCCTGCGCAATATCCTCCCCCGTGACGAAAGGCTGTTTTTTGTGGAAGGCGGGGATACAGCTATTGAGACATTTTCCCGCGGAGTAGAGGCTCTTGGTAGCAGTGTAACTTCCAAAGTCTTGGCCGTTCCCACTGACATACCTTTCATAACCCCGGAAGCCATTATGGATTTTTTGACCAGCTGTGAAAAGACCGAAGCCGATGTTTATTATCCAGTTACCAGCAAAGAAGTAAACGACCGTAAATATCCGGGAGTCATCCGCACCTATGTACACCTGAAAGATGGGGTGTTCACCGGGGGCAATTTGTTTCTGCTGCGAACCGCAGCCTTACCCACCTGTACGGAATTCGGGCTCAAGGTTATAAGCCGCCGCAAGGATCCCCTGGCTATTGCCAGGTTATTTGGCTTTGGACTGGTGGTTACTTACCTGCTGGGACAGCTAAGTATCAAATCGGCAGAAAAAAGGTTGTATGAGCTAACTGGGATTAGAGGCAAAGGAATCATTTCTCCCTATGCCGAGGTCGGGGTGGATGTGGATAAACCTGATGACTTGTTGTTGGCCGAGAGATATCTGAACGGAATCAGCTTTGAAAGGTAGCCATTAGGCTTTTACAGTTAACTAAATAAAAGGTTATAATACAAGGTGCAGACTGGTCTTAAATGGCAGTTTTGCAGGCGAGTATGAGGAGAGGAATCTGGAAAAGTGACAACTTCCGCGGTTATATTGGCGGCCGGCAAGGGTGTGCGGATGCGTTCCCATCTGCCCAAAGTGGTTCACAGGGTAGCCGGCAAGGCTATGGTTAAGCATGTCAGTGATGCAGCCCGCACGGCTGGAGTGGACAAAGTAGTTATAGTGGTAGGTCATGGCAGGGATTCGGTTGAGGCACTATTTCAGCCTGGGGAAGCGGAATTCGCGTACCAAGAGTTGCAGTTGGGCACCGGGCATGCCTTGATGCAAGCAATGAACAAAGTACAGGGAGACGATACCATAATTGTGTTGGCAGGGGATACTCCTCTGTTGCAAGCAGCAACCATAAAAGCACTTCTTGAGCACCACCGGCAAAATCGCGCGGTGGCTACCGTCCTATCGACCCAGGTCGACAATCCCTACGGATACGGGCGAATCGTCCGCAACCCCGATGGTTCATTCCGGGATATCATCGAAGAGAAGGATGCCCGGGAGGAGGAGAAACAGATCAGGGAAATCAATTCCGGCATGTATGCCATGCAGGTTAATGAAGTTACGGCGGCCTTAGCTGGAATTGGTACTGACAATCAGCAAGGTGAGTATTACGTTACCGAGGCTTTGACGATCCTCATGCGCCAAGGGCATAAGGTGGAAATTCTCCAGGTGGATGCGCGGGAGGATATATACGGGATAAACGACCGGATTCAATTGGCTCAGGCAGAAAAAATCCTGCGACAAAGGAAAAATGCGGCATTAATGGAGAGCGGAGTGACAATCGTCGATCCGAGCACTACCTATATAGATTTAGATGTGGACGTTGGGCGAGACACTATAATACATCCCGGATCAATTATCGAAGGCCTAACGCAAATCGGCGCTGAATGTCAGATCGGTCCGGGCACCCATATAACTTCTTCGGTAATTGGAGACCGAGTGGTTATTGAACACTCCAGAATTAAGGAAGCTCAGGTAGGCGATGATTGCACCATAGGTCCCTACGCTTATCTGCGTCCGGGCGCAGTCCTGCACCGCAATGTTAAGGTAGGCGACTTTGTTGAGATAAAAAAATCAATCCTGGGTGAGGGGAGTAAAGCCCCCCATTTGAGCTACATAGGCGATGCATTAATTGGCAAAGGGGTCAACATTGGGGCTGGCACCATTACCTGCAACTATGATGGCAAAAACAAATGGGAAACCATACTTGAAGACGGAGTATTTATAGGCAGCAATACCAATCTGGTCGCACCGATAAGGGTAGGAGCCAATTCCATGACCGGAGCGGGCTCCACCATAACCAGGGATATACCAGCCGATACTCTGGCAGTAGAAAGAGCCCAGCAAAAAAACCTCAGGAAAAAATAAACCCCAATGAGGTTCCAAAATCCGATTGGAGGTTAAGCTTAGATGAACACATCCAGATGGAGGATGAAACTATTTACGGGTAACGCCAACCCATTATTAGCCAAGGAGATTGGGGACTACCTGGGCATGTCCCTGGCTAAAGCCACGGTTTCTCATTTTTCCGATGGTGAAGTCAGTGTTGAGATCGACGAGAGTGTACGAGGGGTAGATACCTTTGTGGTGCAGCCTACATGTACCCCCGGTAATGAGAATCTGATGGAATTGCTTATCATGATAGATGCATTCCGGCGGGCCTCCGCGGGCAGGATCAACGCGGTCATTCCCTATTTCGGATATGGGCGCCAGGACCGAAAAAACCGAGCCCGGGATCCGATTACCGCCAAGCTGGTATCAAACCTTATTGTCGAAGCCGGTGCCCATAGGGTGGTTACGGTGGATTTGCATGCTACCCAGATACAGGGATTTTTTGATATTCCCGTTGATCATCTGCCGGGAGTAGCCACCCTAGCCGACCATCTCAACAAGAAGGACTTAGGTAACAATGCGGTGGTTGTGTCACCTGACGTCGGCGGGGTAACCCGCGCCCGCAATCTAGCTGCCAAATTGGGGGCGCCGCTGGCCATAATCGATAAAAGGCGACCCGCCCACAACGTTTCCGAGATAATGAACGTTATAGGTGAGGTCGAAGGCAAATCGGTAATCCTTATTGATGACATAATCGATACAGCGGGGACGGTCTGTAATGCCGCTGACATAATGATGGAAAAGGGGGCCAAGGAAGTATTTGTATGCTGCACCCATCCGGTATTCTCCGGACCAGCGATGGAAAGGCTGGCAAAGGCCCCGATCCAGGAGATAATTGTAACCAACACCATACCCCTGCGCGAAAAGCTGCCCAATTTGACTGTCTTGTCAATTGCTCCTCTGATTGGGGAGGCGGTGCTGCGGATTCATGAAGACCTGTCGGTGAGTAAAATATTTGAAGATTAATCAAGCACCATATCATTACACATCATTAAGGCACACTCTTGGGGTGGGCCTTTCCTATTAATTAGGTCTGCGGAAGGAAAATCACGCTATGAAGATAGTTGTAGGGCTGGGCAATCCAGGTCCAGAATATAGGGATACCCGCCATAATATTGGCTTCAGGGTGCTGGAACAATTGGCCGCTCGACACCGGGTGGAACGCCAGGAAAGCAAATATGATGCCATAATCGGGGAAATAAGGATAAACGGCGAAAAGGTGTTGCTGGTGAAGCCTCTAACCTACATGAATTTAAGCGGCCGTTCGGTACAGCCTCTGGTCCACTGGCACAAGTTGGACCTGGCTGATTTGATGGTTATTTATGATGACATGGATCTGCCGACCGGTTCACTGCGCATTCGGGCCAGCGGTGGAAGCGGTGGTCACAAGGGTATGAAGTCGATCATTGAGAGGCTGAATTCAGAGGAATTTCCCCGGGCCCGTATCGGTATTGGCCGTCCTGCTCAACACGATCCAGCCGACTGGGTACTGGGTCGATTCTCCAGCCCCGAAAAAGGAATCATGCAATCAGCTGTCAATAAGGCAGCCGACGCTGTAGAAACCTGGATCACTGCAGGTCTAATCGAGGCTATGAACGCGTACAATTAAGGGATTGGTATAATCCCCGCTCCTTTCAGGGAAAATGATAAAAAATGATAGAAGGAGCGGGCATTTTGAAGATTTACTACATCTGCGAGTACTGTGAACGGGTCTTTCAAGAGATGGAGGTGGAAGGCCAGGAAGGCAGTATACCTGTCAGAGGCATATGTGATGAATGTGCCATGGAGATGGGGTTGGCTGATACCGGCACGTTGAGTCAACACTATTATAGCTGAATGTGTGGGCAACCCGGATAATATGATTCAATGCATGCGATGGAAGAACCCGGCTGTAGTCGGTAATCGATAGAAGCGTCGCGATTGTAGTTGCTGGTCTTGGTAAATCAATCAAGTGGGGGTTGAATTATTCGACGTCCACCTTTATTGCGTGGTAGTATCGGAATGGGGAGGAGACCCGAAATGAATGTCGCCTTGTTGGATTCGATCCACCATTGCCTGGAAAGCGGGCAAAATGTGTTGCTCAGTGGTCTTTCAGGCACAGCCCGCACTTTTATATTAAAAGAGATATGGAAGAACGGAGTGGGAGGGTTCCTGTGCATAGTGGCCAGTGAAGAACAGGCTTATGACCTGGCCCATGAACTCGGCAACCTGATAGGACGGGAACGGATTGGACTTTTCCTTGAACGCGATTTCGTTTTCATGAAAGAGAATTCCACCCAGGTGGAAGTACAGCGACTGTGCACCTTAAACGATTTAATCCTTCATCCCCGGCGCCGGTCGATTATAATTGCGACCATCGGAGGTCTTTTGTACCAAACCATATCCCCCCGGCAGTTCCAGCAACTTACCATAAAAATGGAACTGGGACAGGATTATCCTAATCATGACCTTCGCTATAGACTGGTCCAGGCCGGTTATGATAGGGTCGACACTGTTACTCAGCCAGGGCATTTTTCCGTACGAGGCGGGATAATGGATATTTTTCCTGCCGGTGACAATCAGCCTTACCGGTTGGAATTCTTCGGAGAAACCTTGGACACCCTGCACCGATTTGATCCGGATACCCAACGCTCAACCAAAAATGAGAACCAGATTCAGATTGGCCCCGCCGATGAGCTAATCGGTGATAAACAGGAGTCAACATTGATCGACTACTTACCCGCCGCCTGCCCCATTTTTTTCGATGAGCCGCGTGAATGTTACCAGATTCTGGAGCGATTAAGACGGCGGTATCAAGGGTACGTCAGAGAGAACCGGAAAGATGATGGCAGCTACCGTGAGTTGAGCCTCCTCGAAAGGGAGGTGCTGGTTAATGCTTTGACACCTCATCGTCTCATATATCATTCGTTTTTCCCCGGCAACATACCCCAGGTGCAGGTAGGTCTTTATGAGCACATTTCCCAACACGAAATGGAACCCTTTCAGCAACGCCACGAGAGTCTTTTTGAGAGGCTACAGGAATGGAGCGCGGGCGGGTATTCGGTCCAACTGGCAATTCATAAGGAAAAACTGCGGGAGGAACTCCGGGCTGAATCTGTAAACCGCGGTCTGACTGGAGTGCAGTTCATCCCGGATAATTATGAGCGGGGCTTTATCAGTCAGAGTCTGCAGATGGCGCTGGTCACTCAACAGGACGTCCTGGGAAAGCGGGCAGGACGGCGCACAAAATTGAAGTCGACCCCAGAACCGAGGATACTGGTTGAGGATTTGCAGCGCGGGGACTATGTAGTACATGAGCATTATGGGGTGGGAATTTTCCGCGGGGTAACCCAGGTTGAAACGGACGGGGTGACCCGGGAATATATCTTGCTGCAATACGCTGGCACTGATAAACTATATCTTCCGGTCGATAAACTGGATCTTTTATACAGATATTCCAGTTCGGAGGATCGGGAACCGAGGCTAAGCAAACTAGGGGGGACCGAATGGGAGCGGACGCGTCACCGGGTGATTCAATCCATTCAGGAGATGGCCGAAGAACTGCTGCGCTTGTATGCCCTTCGGGCTGCCGTGCCAGGCCACGCTTTCAGTAAGGACACGCCATGGCAGGCCCAATTTGAAGACGAATTTCGCTATCAGGAGACGCCCGACCAATTGAAAGCCATCCGGGACGTTAAAAAAGATATGGAGAGTCCCAGACCGATGGACCGTCTGGTATGCGGGGATGTAGGTTATGGCAAGACCGAAGTAGCCCTTAGGGCAGCCTTCAAAGCGGTCATGGACAGTAAACAGGTAGCGATTCTGGTTCCCACTACAATCCTGGCCGAGCAGCATTACGAAACATTTACCAAGCGCTTCGAAAAATATCCGGCCGGCATAGAGGTATTGAGCCGCTTCAAATCCCCGGCCGCCCAGAAGAAGATCATCGCCGACCTGGAAAGAGGGGTGGTGGATATCGTAATTGCCACCCACCGTCTGCTGTCTAAGGATGTCAAGTTTCACAACCTGGGACTATTGATAGTGGACGAGGAACACCGTTTTGGTGTGAGCCAAAAGGAGAAGATAAAGGCCCTCAAAGAACAGGTCGATGTTTTGAGTCTTTCTGCAACCCCGATACCGCGCAGCCTACACATGGGACTAACCGGACTCCGAGACCTGAGCGTGATGGAAAGCCCGCCGCCCGGGCGTTATCCCATCACCACCTACGTAATGGAATACAATCCGGAGATCGTGCGCGAAGCAGTACTAACAGAAACCGCTCGCGGTGGACAGGTGTTTGTGGTGCATAACCGAATCCAGACCATCTATCGTTTCAAGGAAGAACTGCAGGTCTTGCTGCCAGGGATACGAATTGCGGTGGGGCATGGCAAGATGAAGGAGGATGAATTGGCGTCCACTATCAACCGATTCCTGAACAGGGAGTTTGACCTCTTTTTGTGTACCACTATTATTGAGTCCGGTCTCGATATGCCCAATGTCAATACCATTATAATAGATATGGCTGACCGGATGGGACTGGCCCAGTTGTATCAGCTTCGCGGGCGAGTAGGTCGGTCGAATCGATTGGCCTACGCCTATCTTACATATCGTCCCGACAAGGTAATTACGGAAGCCTCGCAAAAGCGTCTTGCTGCGCTGCGAGAATTCAATGAACTGGGAGCTGGTATCCGAATTGCTTTAAGGGATCTGGAAATAAGAGGGGCAGGAAATATTTTAGGTGTACAGCAGCATGGTTTCATACACGCGGTGGGCTTTGACCTCTATGTCCGCCTGCTCGAGCAGGAGACTGCCAAGTTAAAAGGAAAAGCCGCGGAAGAACCCTTGCAGCCGCAATTGGATATCGATGTAGATTACTACATTCCGGACAGTTACATCCCCGATTCCGGAGCCAAGATGAGGTTCTACCGGAGAATGCTGCTATCAAACGCCCAGGATGATATCGAGGAGATCAGGGAAGAGATGGAAGATCGCTTCGGCCCATTGCCCCAGCCGGTTGCCAACTTCCTGCAGGTGGCTTCCCTGCGGCTCACTGCCCGGAATAAACACATAAAAGGGCTGCGCCGCAAGGGACAGGAGGTTGAGATCCAGTTAGCCCATCGTCTGCCGGATGATTACCAGCGGGGGGGCAGTTTTAACATCAGGAAAGTCAATCCTTACACCCTGGCTTTGCGATTGCAGCCTGGAGCTTCGCTGCAGGGTCTGCAGGAGGTATTGGAATCCATCCAGTGAGCCTTCGGGCAGTTCCCTATCGGTATGTTGAGCCGTGTTCCTGTGGCAGGAGGGGCAGCAGATGATCCCAGGGGTTGTACATCGGCCAGTGGTAGAACTGTACCATGCCCATGTACAAAGCGCACAGGAAAAAGACTGTGAAAACGGCCATCTCTTTATACCATCGGTTTTGTACCAGCGGTGGCAGCTCGATGGCCAGGATCAGCAAATATATAATGATCAGTAAGAAAAACATGTTATTATCCTCTTCATTCTATAAATTCAAAAGAATGATCCAGCAGATAAGACCTGCGGATAGCGAAGTTTACCTTCACCTCGGTCTCCAAACCACTGAATAGCCGCGGCCAATCATGTTCGACCTGCCTCCACAGTTGGGGGTCCTGCTGGTGCAGCATAAGTCCCCAGCCGAAGACATCGCTTTCCAACCCTTGGGCCTTGATTATAGCTGCTGTCATTCGCCCCTGCATTTCATTATTGGTGGCTTGTTCTATACGGGCGATATTCTCCAAATTTAGTATTTGTTCCGCGAAGTTTTGGTCATAAAAGTTTCCTTCGGCATCTACCTCGATAACCACCTTTTTGACTTTGTTTCCTTCTGTCTCTACCTTGGTCTTGGCCAGGGAACGAGTAAGTTCCACAGTTATGTATTTGCGGCCATCGGAGGAGCTTTCCCCCGGAGGGGGAAAGGACAGAAGGCCCCCAGTAATCATTTCTGCGCTTAGAAAACGGTAGCCCTGGCTTTCTATCTCATCGAAGGTACCTACCTGCCGGCGCTCCTTGAAGATTGACGTTCCCTGCAAGGCGAGGACCTGCTTTCCATCTGCCTCCTGGATCACAACCTGCGGCACGGCAGGCTGGATACCCGGCTCAGCCAGGCTTTTTAAGAATTCATCTACGGTAATGGGCTTGTATACACCGACCTGCTTCTCCTGTATATTTATCAATTTCCGCAAACCAGCGATAGGGTAAGGTTCAATAGGTAGCTCTGCCTCCAAGAATTCCTTTGCCGATGCACCTTGGCCGATAAATAGCAGCGAAGTCTTGCGAATATTGCGGTTGCGGGCGAGAAAATCCGCAACCAGAGCCAGGTCGCCATGGGCTACCTCCCCTCCAATTAGCATAACCGAGGCGTGAGGCCATATAGGCAACCGAGGCGTATTGAGCATCACCCGACGGGCGGCATCGCTATAGGTGGCCCCAGTGGAGAATGCGTTGAGGGGTTTGCGCGGTTGGGTTCCAGATTGGCTGCTGCTCGGCTCGGCCAGTTGTACGCCCACCAGGAGCTGGCCGTCTTCCTGCCCCAAAAACAACCCAACCGCCTCGATAGTATTGATAACTTCGACCTGGTTCCAGCAACCGCTGGTCAGGAACAGCGAGGAAAGCAGCAATAGGGCCATGAAACGCTTGCGATTATTTTTGGGGTACATTGGTCCGAGTTTGGCGGATCTCATTCTCCATTCCTTTCATCGAGGGTCTTAAAAAAGTCATGTACCAGGGACGGCGGACAATAATATCGGTCATTTCGCGTTTGTTGAAGGGGGCTACGGGGGAAAGGTAGTGGAGCCCAAACGATTGTAGTGAAGCCATGTGAATGAGCATGATCAACAAGGCGATCACTATCCCAAACAACCCCATTAAACCTCCCACCAACAAAAATCCAAAGCGAGCCAGTCGGACCGATATCCCGGCATTATAGGCGGGGACAACGAAAGAGGCGATACCTGTGAAGGCAACGATTACAACCATCGGGGTAGACACCAGGCCGGCCTTAACTGCGGCATCACCGATAATGAGAGCCCCCACAATACTGATAGCTGGACCTATGGCATGGGGAAGCCTTATCCCGGCTTCCCGTAAGAGTTCAAATGTTATCTCCAGCAGTAAAGCCTCCACAAAAGCTGGAAATGGGACACCTTCGCGGGTGGCGGCAATAGTCTGGTACAGCGGGGATGGCACCATCTCATGATGGTAGGTGATTGTCGCTACGAATAAAGAAGGCAGCAATAAGGCGACGAAGAAAGAGGTAAAACGAATAATCCTGGTTAAGGAAGCGAATAAAAAACGTTCGTAGTAATCCTCCGAGGCAATCCAAAATCGGGGGAAGGAGGTAGGCAGAATCAAGGCGATGGGAGAACCATCTACCATAATACAGACCTGTCCTTCCAACAAATGTCCACAGACCCTATCTGGTTTTTCGGTATATTCTATTTGTGCAAATATGGTACGGTGATTGTCTTCCAGAAATTCTTCCAGGTATCCGGTGTCCAGTACGCCATCGATATCAATAGCGCTAAGCCTTTCTTTAACCTCTGCGACCAGTTCCGGGGAAGCGACACTGTCAATATAGCACACCACCACGTCCGTCTTGGTTATCCGCCCCAGTACCATTGTCTCGATTTTGAAATTGGTGCTTTTAATACGGCGTCTCAATAAAGCGGTATTGAAGCGAATGGTTTCGGTAAAGGATTCTTTGGGTCCGCGTATGACCGCTTCATTCTCCGGCGCTTGCACCGATCGTCCCTGCCAGGACCGGGTACCGGCCACCAAGGCCTTATTGTAACCATCGATAAGCAGGACCGCATCTCCTGATCCAACGTGATGGCATACCGCCTGGATGTCCTCAACCGGTTTCACTTCGGCTACCGAGACCACGCTCTCCTGTACCAATTGCAGGACATTTCCCTTGTTCCAGGAACGCTCCTCCCGAAGCATGTTCAACTCCATCATCAACGGTTTCAGCAGATGCTGCTCAAGTTCCCTCTTATCGACCAAGCCGTCAAAAAAGATCATCAATCCCCGCCACTGGCGCTGAGGACCGAACGAGAACTCCTTAAATACCACATCTGAACAGCGTTCCAATAACGTTCGCAGATCAGTCGAATTCTGCTGCAAATCATTCGATAAAGGTTTCGTAATGACATCCCGATTGGGCGGGGTCGGGTCGGGCTTACGAGGCTTTTTATAGCGCATCGGCTTCACCACTCCATAGAAATTATTTATCCAGACGACGGACTGCTGGCTTCCGAGTCAGGGGTTGGCTTGAAAAGAACCACCAGAAACAAGATCAATGGTATCAGTACAAAAAATACGCCGTAGATATATGGCAAAACATGGTGGACGATCATTTGAATGGCAATGATATTTTTACCTGTCATCAGGGCTCCGATACCAATCAGGATGGCGGTAGGGCCTGCCAGGAACCGGTAATCACGCAAACCGAAGACCTGCTGAATCGAGAAGCAGGCCAGGAACCATTTGACGGTCGTGCCTGCAAAGACACCGAGGATGAAGACACTAATGAAGATGATATCTGTGTTCTGGATAAAATCACTTATCTTGATGGAGCGGATTAGCTTAAAGGTGGGGAAGGAGACATGATTGACATAGACTGGGCCAAGGTCCATCAAGATGGCTGCCGTGGTTATGGTGATTACTATACAATATATAGCCAGGGTCCAATTGACAGGGCGGGATATGCGTTTGCGGTCATTGGAGAAAAACGCCAGGGTCAAAATAGCTATCAATTCACCAGAGTACAAAAAAGCGTAACTTACGGTGTTGCCCATCTCTGACAGTGAAGCGTCGAAGATCGGCAGCAACGCACGAAAATCATGTGACTGCATGATGCTGAACAAGACAAGCAGCGGGACCGCAATGAAGACGTATAATACTATCACCTCTAGCACTCTGCCGATATTCTCCAGGCCGGTTTTCAGCGCATAATAAGAAACCAGCAACATGGCGCCAATGTAGACGCTGAGTGGAGTGTCGGGTACTATGCTGCTGCTGATCAGGGAAGTGAAATATGTGATGCTGAAAATAGTAATAAATAAGAAGACCAGAATATATAAAAAACCGATAGATTTCCCCAGTACTTGGCCCAAGTGTTCTTCCAGAGTAGCCGGAAAAGGACGGCTGGAATTATGGACAATATATTGATACATGTAGCAAAGGAGGGCTGTAGGCAGAATTGAGACCATAAAGGCCGCCCAAGCTCCATGCTGGGAATAGTGAACCGATACCATTGGTAGGATGAGAAAAGCCAATGGCATGATTGTAGCATGCAGCATGCAATATAATTGCACATTACTTATCTGATTCATGCAGCGGCCGCCTCCACATTTAATACACCGGTATTTTCACCATATCTGTCAATTATTATGTGGAGTTTTATTTTTTTAACAGCCCTATGGCAAAAAGTGAATAAAAGGATATTTTGAGTTATATACTATCACTGAGAAATAAAACAACATTCTTTAAATAAATTGAAAAAAGGAGGGACAGCTGAGTATGAAAGCAACAGGGATTGTAAGACGCATTGACGACTTGGGGCGGGTTGTTATACCCAAGGAAATAAGAAGAACGCTGCGCATACGCGAAGGGGATCCCCTAGAGATTTTTGTTGACCGTGAAGGCGAAGTCATTTTAAAGAAATACTCTCCTATTGCTGAGCTCGGTGATTTTGCCAAGGAATACGCAGAGTCGTTGGCTGAGACAACCGGCCATATCTCGATGATTTCCGATCGTGATGTCATAATAGCGATCGCGGGCGGCAACAAAAAAGAGTTCCTGAGCAAGCCGGTAGGTAAGCTGTTGGAACGCGCCCTTGAAGAACGAAATACCATCATTATCAATGACTTGGAGAAGAGTGACGATGAGAACATGCACATCATCCAGAGTGACGATCGCGAATATACCATTAGGTCACAGGTAGTCGCACCGATTGTAACTCAGGGTGACCCAATCGGAGCCGTGATCATTGTAACCAAAGATACTGGGGCCAAGATGGGGGAAATGGAGGTCAAGCTGGCTGAGACAGCCGCTGGGTTCCTGGCTAAACAGATGGAGCAATAACGGATTGACTCGTGCAAAGGCGGTCTTATAACCCATAAGATCGTCTTTTTTTGTTTGGATTAGCTGGGGTATTAAGCTGACAATGACCTGATACCGGGCTCTTAGAAACAGGTAAAATAGCGATTTACGCTCGAGCATTATGGTATAATTAACCTCGTTAAAATGGGGAGGAACATTATGGATAAATCGGGGAGCTTCCTGCGCGGGGCTTTGGTTTTGAGCGTTGCAGGTGCGCTCAGTAAAATCCTGGGAGCCATATACCGTATCCCGCTGGCTCGTTTGCTGGGGGGCGAAGGCATGGGATTATACCAGATGGCCTACCCTATATATACCACCATTCTCGCTTTGGCTACTGCCGGTGTGCCAGTGGCTATAAGCGTGTTAGTTTCCCGTAAGGAAACCCAGGGTTATACTGGTGACAGTAAGAAAATCTTTCGGCTCTCCATAATCATTTTGCTAATCTTTGGCCTGCTGCTAACCCTATTGGTTATGAAAAGCGCACGTTTTCTGGCCAATTCAGTCTTGCATGAGCCAAGGGCATACTATCCAATTTTGGCAGTAGCACCAGCCATCTTTTTTTCCGGTTTGATGTCAGTTTTCCGAGGCTTTTTTCAGGGATACCAATGGATGGTGCCTACTGCGGTCTCACAGGTTCTAGAGCAGCTCTTTCGGGTAACGGCAGTGATCATTCTGGCCTTTATACTGTTTCCCAGAGGCCTTGAATACGCCGCCGCTGGCGCAACATTCGGAGCCGTGATCGGTGGAGTGGTGTCGTTGGTGGTACTAAGTGTTTTCTATATCAAGTTCAACAAAGCGGAGGAATCGAGATCAGGTCAGCTTTTATACAGCGGGGAAGGGTCATGGCAGATGGCCAAGGAAATGGTCAGGCTGGCGGTACCTGTTTCCTTTGGTGCTGTGGTCCTCCCTTTGGTTCAGGTTCTTGACGCTATCATAGTGCCCGGACGACTGATGGCCATCCAGTATACTACCTCCCAGGCTACTGCGTTGTATGGCCAGTTATCAGGGATGGCCGCGGTTCTGATTAGCCTGCCGACCATATTTACCATCAGTATTGCAACCAGTATGGTGCCAGCTATAAGCGAGGCCCGGGCCCAGAACGACAAGCTCCTGCTCAATAACCGCATCAACTACGGACTGCGGGCAGGAATGCTGATTTCGTTCCCTTGCGCGGCCGGTTTATATGTACTGGCCTGGCAGATATGCGACCTGTTGTATGCAACCCCAGAGGCTGGCATACCGCTTGAGGTGCTGGCTTTTTCAACCATAGCCCTGGCGGCCTTTCAACTGAGCAGTGCCGGCCTGCAGGGCATCGGGCGCCCCGAGATCGCCATGCGGCACCTCATAATGACCGGCGCATTAAAGACCGGGTTCAATTACACCCTGACGGCCATTCCCATGCTAAATATCCAGGGTGCGGCGCTGGGGACGTTAGCTGCCTTTACTATTGGGTCGCTTATGAACATATACTCCCTGCGAACCCATACCGGAGTTAATTACGAAGTGGGAAGAATGCTCAAACTCAGTTTTATTACACTGTTGATGGGAATCAGCGTGAAAGTTGGATATGGTATGCTGGTGGCGGGTGGCATCAGATCCAGTTGGGCTACCTTGCTGGCTATCGGTATCGGGATTGCGGTATACGCGGTGTTGATTCTGTTGTTCAAAGAATTTGACTTGGATATCATAAAGAAAATGGTCAAATAAGTATGCCGTGTGACAGGAGTCGTTTAGCGGAGTAACCGAATGATTAGGAGTAAGGAAATCAAGTTGGCCCCTTGAAGTGGGATATTGGAGGTGTATTTATGAGCAAGTCAGCTGCGGCGCTGGAGGAATTGCTGGAAATACAAAGGAGGCTGCTAGCGCCAGGTGGCTGCCCATGGGACCGGGAACAGACACATGAATCATTAGTGCGCTATTTAATTGAGGAAACCTACGAGGTGATTGAGGCCATTGACCAGGGGGATATGCATAAACTGCGAGAGGAGTTGGGAGACTTATTACTACAGGTTGTCTTTCATGCTGCTCTGGCTGAAGAACGCGGGGATTTTGACTTCGCCGGTTTGACCCAGTCGGTGAGCGAGAAAATGATTTGCCGTCATCCGCATGTGTTCGGGGACATGCAGCTGAAAACCAGTGAGGACGTTCTGGACAATTGGGAGACTTTCAAACGACGTGAGGGTAAGAAATATCTCCTGGATGGCATTCCTAATGCCTTGCCGGCATTGATGCGGGCAGAAAAGATCCAAGAAAAATTGAGCCGGGTTGGGTATGATTGGCCCGATATTTCCGGTGCTAGGGACAAGCTTCAGGAGGAACTCAAGGAACTTGATGAAGCTGCTGACCAGGATGCGGTTAGGGAGGAGATAGGGGACGTCCTCTTCGCCATAGTTAATATAGCCCGATTCCGAAAGGTGGAAGTGGAGCAAGCCCTGCAGGCAACCAATGACAAGGTGATACGGAGGTTTAATTACGTAGAGGAGGCAGTCAAGAGGAAGGGGCAAAGGCTGGAACAGCTTACCTTGGAGGAAATGGACGCTATCTGGGATGAAGCCAAAGGACAAGGACTCTAGTTTTACATAAAAAGGAATTCGATCTAAAAAATTTCCATTCCAAAAAAGGATTAAGGCCGAAGAGAGCGAATAGCCATAATATATTGTTAAACTTGAGGAGGGGATAGCTTGAATAAGACGGAATTGATTGGAGAAGTTGCAAGTAAAGCCAATATTACCAAGAAGGATGCCGAGAAAGTATTTAACGCATTTCTGGATACTGTAGAAGAAACCCTTAAAGCAGGCGACAAAGTCCAACTGGTAGGATTCGGAACCTTTGAGGTCAGGACCCGGCAGGCTCGCAAAGGAAGGAATCCCCAAACTGGTATTGAGATTGACATCCCAGCGGTTCAAGTGCCAGCATTCAAGCCTGGCAAAGCCTTAAAAGACGCTGTAGAAGGTTAGATGCGCCTGGATAAATTTCTCAAGGTTAGCCGGATAATAAAAAGGCGAACCGTAGCCAAGGACTATGCCGAAAACGAAAGAATCATGGTCAACGGCAAGATAGCCAAGCCTTCTACAGAGGTCAGAGTCGGGGATGTCATTTCCCTGCGGTCGGGAGCACGTCAATTATCCTACCAGATTGTAAAAATTGCTGACAATGTAAAAGCAACGGAGGCCAAGGAACTATACAAAGTAGTGGAATAGTTCGTCCTGTGTGATGGGATGGACGGTTTCTTGGTCTGACTCGTATAGACAACAGCAGTCGATGGCTGCTGTTTTTTTGTATGCTATCCGCTTAGTTGTTAAGGTCCGTAAATGCAGTCATAAAAAACCATCTTCTTTGCATATTCTATAGAGATAATATTGCTTATAAGGAGGCTTACATTATGGCGGAACATTCACTGACCATGGAAGACAGGCAGAAGCTCCAGTTGAGCGGAATAACCAACGTGATCGCATTTGATGAAGAGGAAATCGTGTTGGAAACCTCCCAAGGATACCTTTCCATCAGTGGTGCTGATATGCATATCACTCTGCTCAATCTTGACCAGGGGCAGGTTGCTATCCAAGGGAACATTAACAATCTGGGCTATAAGGCTCAAGGGACTGACTTGAAATCCAAAGGCAAAAATGTGCTCAACCGACTGCTAAAATAGGGGGGTTTTAAAGCTTGGGGCCGCTTGCCCAAATCGAAGCCTTTGTATTGACGTCCATATTAGGAATAGTTGCGGGGTTAATATTTGATGTTTATCAGGCTGTCATTAGAGGAATCCGCATTAAAAGGTGCCCGCAGTATTTTCTTGATGTGTCGGTATGGATATTTATGATTCTGATTATAGGTCTGGCACTGTTGTTGATCAACCAGGCGGAAATCAGAGCCTACGTGTTTATAGCTTTATTGGCAGGGGCAATATTCTATTTCCGCTGTGTGAGCGGGTTTATACGGCAGCCCATCGATCTGTTTGGGAAGGCTGCAGCCAGGTCCCTGCGGTGGTTATGGCGGTTGCTTAAAAAGCCTTTTCAGTATATCAAGACCTGGTTGACCATGCAGTTTCGGCAAAGAATCGCTACCCCGGAAGATCCGGAAGATATTGATTAGTAAAAAACCGAGTGTTTATGAATTAGAGGCAGGAAAATATTACCGCTTCCCGAATACTATATAATAATTTTGTCCACATATTGTGCAAATAATGTGGATAGTTTATAGTAAATACCATGCAGATTGAAATACGGGGAGCAGAGAAACTAAGTTACCGGGAACGACAGGTGGTGGTTCTAAAAGAGATGGGGAAGAGCAGTGCCGAGATTTGCAGGACCCTAAGGATTTCAGCCAGCACCGTCGCCACCCTGTACAACCGGGCCCGCAGCAAGGGTTATGAGGTAGTTATCGTGCTTCCCGGCGATACATTGGGCATCTTTGGCGGGGAGGACGAGGATTTTGAGGCTGAAACCGAATAAGCGCTTCCGGTTGGTAGTAGTCGGAGTGTTGGCGGCAGTATTATTATTCACAATCATCCCTCGAGCCGCTGCCATATACGAATTGTCAATCAGGAAGCAAGAACTTCTCCGAGAGAAAAAACAATTGGCTCAAATCAATGAGGAATACCGCCAGACTTTGACCGAGATTGAATCACCCTTGGGTATTGAGAGGATAGCCAGGGAGCAGTTGGGCATGGTGAAAAAAGGGGAAAGGACTATTATCAGAGTAATCCCCAACGACTAAGTTGCGATTGCTGGTTGACTAGTTCCTATGTATTCAATAAAATAGGAATAGCACGATTTTGAGGGGGATCTTAACATCTATGCCAACTGAACAAACTAATATCGCACCCGGTGATATTATTGAAGGAAAGGTCCAGGGTATTACCAACTTTGGGGCCTTTATCGAGTTGCCGGGGGGTCTGGTGGGTCTAGTCCATATCTCGGAGATTGCCGACACTTATGTTAAAGACGTCAAGGACTTTGTCAAAGAAGGAGACAGCGTTAAGGTCAAGGTGTTGAATGTGGCCGGGAAGAAGATAGGCTTGTCCATCAAGCAAACCCTGCCGCCCAAGGTAATCCCACCAAGGGCAACCCGACCCGAGATCAGACCGGAGCCGGTCCGACGCGATAGCCGGAGCTTTAGTCCCAAACGAAGTGATTCGCCAGTCAGTTTGGATGATAAGATTGCCCGTTTTCTTAAAGAGAGCGATGAAAGAATGCAGCCTCTTAAGAACAAGGTAGATACCAGAAGGAGACCCAGGAACTATTAAGAGTAGGCAACAGCACTTCTACGGAGGTGCTTTTTTTTGCGGTTGTTTATACCCACCCTACGGATGTAACTGTCCCGGCCTGGTCTGTAGCCGGCGACTGTTTGACGGGGACAACCGGTGGTTAGCCATTCGAATCAAGCCAATTGGAGAAAAGCAATGACTTTTGGAGCTATTGACATCGGAACCAACTCCTGCCGGCTACTGATTGCGGAAACCAGCCAGGCGGGAAGTCTTAATACTATTGCCCGGTTGGTAGAGACGACCCGGGTTGGTGAGGGCGTCAATCATTCGGAGAAGATAAGCCAGGAAGCAATGGAACGAACCATTGAGTGTCTGCAGCGTTTTGCCAGTCTGCTGCGACTTAATCAAGCAGAGACAGTGCGAACCGTGGCTACCAGCGCAGTTAGGGAGGCCGGTAATCGTCAAGAGTTTTTGGACCTTGTGCTGGAAAAGACGGGCCTGCGGGTAGACATCCTCAGCGGGGAAGAAGAAGCTAATCTGAGCTACCTTGGTGTTATTCGGGGATTACACTTTACTTGCTCACCGTTGGTGGTTGATGTGGGGGGAGGCAGTACGGAATTTGTGTGCCCGGATATCGATTTGCTATTGTCTGTTCCGGTAGGCGCGGTTCGCGCAACGGAAGCTAATATTTCAGGTGATCAAGTGCTCCGGCAGTTGCAGGTGCTGGGTGAATGGACACAATCAACCGGGCGAAGCCTGAATGGCCGTCCCTTGGTGTTTGTGGGGGGTACGGCCAGCAGCTTGGTAACCATAAAGAAGGGATTGCCTGAATACAAAACTGAGCTTGTCCATGGAGAGACATTGGACCGGGACGAAATTGCTGACCTGTATGAGCTCCTGGAAGCTCTGCCGCTGGAACTGAGACGCCGGCTCCCTGGGCTGCAGCCGGAGCGGGCGGACATAATCAATAAGGGGGCCATGATCATGATGGTCATAATGGATAGGTTGGCAATCAGGGAAATAACCGTGAGCGAGGCCGATATATTGGACGGGATCATATGGAACCTGGCAGATGGATAGACAAAGACCCCGAGAATAGTGGTAAGGGTCACGATCTTGGTGAGACAGTTCGTGACCCTTTTGTATTCGCTATCAATGGCATTCTGTGGAGAAGACGTAATTTCTAGGGCAGGCGGCGAGCCCGGGCGGCAAAACCCCCAATATCATCTTTGGCCTTAATGGCATCGACGTCCTTAACTCCATTGACATTTACTGTGTATACCCTGCCATAACCTTCCCCAAATACATTATGCAGATCGACCAGCAAACCTATCACCACAAGCTCTTGCTTATCGACCAGCTGGCGCACATCAGGATGTTTCAAAAGTATTTCAACCTGGGTATCGACATTCAACTGGGCTAGCTGAGCCTGGTCCGATGAGGCGGCTGCCAGATCAATTTTAGATGCTGTGCAGCCTTGTTGGAGTGAGTCTTTTACCGTATTGAGTTCTTTAATGAGAGCGTCTGGTTCAGCGGCATAATCGGAGACAGCGGCTTTGATTGCACCGCATTCGCTGTGGCCGGCGACCAGCATAAGAGGAGTGTGGAGGTGGAGTAGACCGTACAAAACCGAACCTTCACTATTCCGGAATTGGTTGCCAATGTTCTCCACGCAAAAGACCCGATTGAACGTGTCCCCCAGCATATTGGGGGATACCCGGGAATCGCAGCAGGTTAAAAGAGTGGCGAAGGGGTGCTGCTGGTAATTAGCCTGAGCGAATTCGGCCAGGGGGAAGTTCTTTTCGAAAGCCGCCAGACTGGGCTCCAACTCCTGGAAGAGAGTGGGCAGGTCGAATTTAACTGGTTCATGAGACATATCCATTCCTCCTCATATCTGTTGTGTGTAGGGAAGCGGAGGCCGGCGACCACATGGTATGCCAGCTTGCTCTTCCGAGTACTAATAATAGACACATTCTACCATCATGGTTTCGGATTCACAATGACCAGTATCCATCAACCATGGCCACTTCTGATACCTGAGACCATCAGTATCTGAGGAATTAGTGTATCAAATCACCAAAGAGGCGTCCAACACCAATTGTCTTAGGGTCCCATGTCCAATGCATAAAAGTATTGAAGTCAAATATATGCTTGACCAACAACCCCGCTTCAATGTTAGGCCGACATCGAATTTTAGTTTAATATGGCCGATCGAGGATACTGAGCGCGGTTTTTACCTTACAAAAACGTTGGGGCCTGTCCTTATGATGACAAAATTTACCTGGCTAGCCTGTTATAATTGAAAAACGCATGAAACAGGCGAGGAGGAGTGTCAGGGTGGATAAGACCGAGATATACCCTTTCCAAAGAATAGAGAAAAACTCACGAGCTCATAAAAGGACAAAGAACAGGGAATCATCACGTCTCCGAATACCGGAGCTTAAGGTGGCGGCGGCAGGCACCCATGTAATTGCGGGATTACAGCAAGCCTTAACGCCTGCCAATGTCCTGGTCGCCCTGGGCGCGGTCATCATGGCACGAGCTTTTATCCTAAGCGAGTTGCTTCCTTATATATATGCCGTTATCGCTGCTTTCGGCTGGAAAAACCGGGAACGCTGCACGGTAGCGGTATTATTCGCCATCCTGGGCTTTGCCACCGTTCTCAGCGGCGCCCCATTGTGGAGCAACTTGATTACGGTGCTTATACTGGTAACGGTTATGTATTATGTTGATATACCAACCGAAAAGACCTGGTGGGGACTTCCGCTGCTCACAATGGCGGTGATATTTATCAGCAAGAGTACTTTGCTGGCGCTAACCGGGATCAGCTTTTACCAGGAGATGATAATTATCTTCGAAGCCCTCCTGGCCGGGATACTTACCTTTGTTCTAATGATCAGCAGCGAGGTGCTGCGCAGCCGCAAGCCGCTGACCTTGTTCAGCTTTGAGGAGATGGCTTCTTTTGTCATCCTGGGTGTGGGTGTGATCATGGGTCTAAACGACATTCACCTATTGGGCCTGAGTATCAGCAGTGTCATCTGCAGGTTAGGAATCCTCATCGCCGCCTATCTGTGGGGGAGTGGGGCAGGCACTATGGTTGGTGTAATGTCCGGGATAATTCCCTCCATCACCTCCAATATCTTCGCCCAGAGTCTCGGGATATATGCACTCTCGGGATTGCTGGCCGGCCTGTTCAGAAACTTTGGCCGGATGGGGGTAATCATTGGTTTCATGATGGGCAACTTAGCCATCTCAATGTTTATCGCCGAAAACCAAGTCGCCTTAATGGGTATCTGGGAGACAGGGGTAGCCGGCTTGATATTTTTCTTGTTACCGGAATCTCTGAAAGAAAAGGTCACCCGTAAACCACTGGGCTCCAAAAAGCAACCGGTTATCAGCGGTGAACCGTTTGAGGAGCGCGTAAAGGCCAGTGTGAATGATCGTATCCACCACCTGGCCAACGTATTTGACGAGTTGAGTTACACCTTCACTGCTGCCGCCCAAGCGGAACCCCATCCTCGCCCCATTGCCTACCTCAACTATTTATACGATGAGTTGGCGCACGGATTTTGCGAGGGATGCAACCGCCATTGGAGATGTTGGGAGGAGGACTTTTCAGTCACATCTGAGCAGTTGTTGGAGATGTTTACGGTGGCTGAGACGGAGGGCCAGATTAACTACGAAAAATGCCCGGTTTCGTTTAAAAACAGGTGTCTCCACGGCCGTGAGCTGACCAGCGCCGTCAATTATCTCTTTGACAACTTGCGTATGAGCGAATACTGGTCGGGTAAGATTGATGAATCCCGCGACCTGGTGGCCCGCCAACTGAAGGGGGTCAGTCAGGTTGTAAAGAATCTCGCCGAAGAGATAGAGATGGAGACCCAAATCGATTACGATTTGCGATCCGCATTACTGCAAGCCTGTCGCCGTCAGGGGATGGCTGTTAAAGATATAACGCCGATACGCGCCCGCGGTGAGGAAATCATGTTGGACATTATCGCTTCTGCCTGCGTGGAAGGGTCGGGGTGTGAAGCAGAAATAGCCCCTGCCATATCGGCCTTAATGGGTGAGAAGATGGAAGTGTGCGCCAAAAAATGTCCTTTGTTGAGAGGTCAGGGACCCTGCGAATTCAGCCTGCGGCGAGCCTTTGGGTACCATGCTCACAGCGCAGTGGCCCAAGTAGCACGCCAGGAAGTCTCAGGCGACAGTTATGTGATTACTACCCTAAAAGAAGGGAAAGAACTCCTGGTCCTGAGCGATGGCATGGGTGTGGGGGAACCGGCTTCAGTGCAGAGCCAGACGGCTGTAAAACTCCTGGAAAACATGCTGAACAGCGGCTTTAACAAGGAGGTTGCGCTCCATACCATCAATTCTGTTTTATTATTGCGTTCGACCACTGAGACATTCACCACCCTGGATATGATCTTGGTTGATCTCTATACGGCTGAGGTGGATTTTATAAAAACCGCCAGTGCCCCCAGTTTCATTAAGCAGGGACAACGGATAGCGATGATCAGCTCAAGTTCCCTGCCCATGGGTATACTGAAGGATGTGGAGGTGGTCAGCGAAAAAAGAAGCCTCCACAACGGCGACTTCGTTCTCATGATAAGCGACGGAGTCCTGGAGGCGTCACTTACCGTGCCCGGAGAAGACTGGATCACCAAATTGCTGGCTGGGCTCAATGAATATGACCCCCAGGTTATAGCCGAACTGGTCATCAGTGAGGCCTTGCGCCTCGCCAATGGCCAGCCACGCGATGACATGACGGCTATTTGTGTAAGGATCGACCGGCTCTGAGGCTGGTCGATCACCGGAAATATATTCTATGCAATAAGGTCGGTACTGCCAAGATGATCCTTCCATATTGAATCGTTATATATTGAGCCCCGGGTCCATGTCCCGGGGTTTACTATTGGCGGTAACTTGGGTAGCATACATATAACAGCCGCTCAGGAGAAAAGGAAATGCTTAACAAAATCGAAAACTTCATATCCACCCACCATTTGGTGGAGTCCGGCGAACTGGTCGTTGTTGGAGTGTCAGGCGGGCCCGATTCCATGGCGCTCCTGCATATTTTGGTTGATTTATCCCCTCGGCTGGGTTTTAGAATCGCCGCCGCCCACTTGAACCATGGTCTGCGCCCAGAAGCGGACGAGGAGGAAGCATTCGTTCGGGAAGCCTGTCGCAAACTTGAGGTTGCTTGTTTTACCCAAAAAGTAGCGGTAGAGGAGTTGGCCCGGGCGAGAAAAGCCGGGCTGGAAGAAACCGGTCGTTATGCACGATACAACTTCTTCGAGGAGCTGCGGCAGCAAATCGGCGGCCATCGCATTGCTACCGCTCATCACAGTGATGATGTGGCTGAGAGTGTACTACTGCATTTGCTTAGGGGTTCGGGGATTAAAGGCTTGCGCGGTATTCTGCCTTTAAATGGGTTGATCATCCGTCCTTTACTACGGGTCAGCAAGCAAGAACTATTGCAATATCTGGAGCTTAAGCTAATCCCTTATTGCCGTGATGAGTCCAATAGCGACCCATATTATCTGCGCAATCGCATAAGGCACAAACTCATACCACTGCTGGAAAAGGAATTCAACCCCCGTATAGTGGACAAACTAAACCAGTTAGCAACCATTGCCGGGGATGAAAACCAGGTCATGGAGGAACAAACCCAGATGGTATGGAATGAGGTACGGTTGGCGCAGGACTCGTCAACAGTGGTTGTGGATAACCGCGTATTAACTGGCCTGCCGCGCGGGTTTCAGCGCCGTATCGTTCTAAAGGCCCTGAATCAATTGGCCACTACCGCAGAATGGAGCCTGGAGGACGTAGAAGCGATACTTGCCTTGAGCGCCAGGGAGAAGGTCGGTTCTGCCTTGAACCTGCATCTGAAAAGGGGAGTTCGGGTAAACAAGAGTTATGATACAATGGTATTTACCATTCAGCCGGCAGTCCGGACCCAATTTAAGTATGAATTGCCGGTGCCGGGGAAGGTGGCAATACCTGAATTGGGCCAATCTTACCGGGTCAGTTTGGTAGTTGGAAATGATTATGTACCAGGGCCGGATGTAACGGGTTTAGACTTTGAATGCTTGCCCCAACCCCTCTGGCTGCGTTCCCGCCAGAATGGAGACTATTATGTTCCCCCCGGGTTTAAAGGCCGCAAGAAGCTGAAAAAATGCCTGGCCGAAGCCCGAATACCTTATAACCAAAGAGATCAGGTGGTTCTTGTGACCGGGGACGGGCATGAGGTGTACGCGGCACTGGGACTCTTCATAGCTGATAAAGCTGTAGTAGGCAGCCACACCAGGTTAGTGCTGAGAATAGAGTCCAGCCCGATGGGAACAACGACGCCAGGCCACACCGGCGACCGTTTGGTTGAATAGCTTGGCCGGTTATGCTAAAATATACCATGCTTTTTAGGATTTTCTAACTGATTGCCGCGCAATCAGAGGAGGTACGTGTTTGGATAGAGTTCTTAAAAATGTAGCTATTTATGTGCTCATTGTTCTGCTGGCTTTATTTGCAGTGCGACTGACCTCGCCGCCGGAGGTTGAGCCGCAGCCGCTATCTTATTCGCAGTTTTACGCGAAAGTAGTAGCTGGAGAAGTGGTTTCTGCTGAAGCCGAAGTTGACGAATTGGTTTACAACATAACCGCCTATATGAAAAACGGGGCGATAGTAACGGTCCCGGCCCCAAAAGAGAGCGATATAATCCAGGTCATGCAGGCCAATGGAGTGGAGATCAATACACCGCCGGTGCCGCCCCCCAAGTGGTGGGTAAGCCTGCTGGGAACGCTGTTGCCGATCATGATCTTGATTATTTTATTGTTGTTCATAATGAACCAAACCCAGGGTGGGGGCAACAAGGTTATGCAATTTGGCCGTAGCAAGGCGCGGTTGATGAGCGGTGAAGAAGTCAAGACAACGTTTAAAGATGTAGCTGGCGCGGAAGAGGCCAAAGAAGAGATGGCTGAGGTAGTGGAGTTCCTCAAGAATCCCCAGAAATTCATCTCTATCGGAGCCAAGATCCCCCGCGGGGTCCTGCTCTACGGAGCACCCGGTACCGGCAAGACCCTAATGGCTAAAGCAGTAGCGGGAGAAGCGGGGGTACCTTTTTTCTCCATCAGCGGATCCGATTTTGTGGAGATGTTCGTGGGGGTAGGCGCGGCCCGGGTCAGAGATCTTTTTGAGAATGCCAAGAAAAATGCTCCATGTATAGTATTTATTGATGAAATAGATGCGGTTGGCCGGCAACGCGGGGCAGGATTGGGGGGAGGCCACGACGAGAGAGAGCAGACCCTCAATCAATTGCTGGTGGAGATGGATGGATTCAGCACTAATGAAGGCATCATCGTAATGGCTTCCACCAACCGACCAGATATATTGGACCCAGCTTTGCTCCGGCCGGGGCGGTTCGATCGTCACATCCTTATAGACCGTCCGGATGTGAAGGGGAGAGAAGCTATTTTGGAGGTTCATGTCAAGGAGAAGCCCCTGGCTGACAATGTCAACCTGGAGATCCTGGCCAAACGAACCCCGGGATTCACCGGGGCCGATCTGGCCAACATGGTCAATGAGGCGGCCCTCTTGTCAGCCCGGCGGGATAAAGAAAAAATCGGGATGGAGGAATTAGAAGAATCTATCGAGAGGGTTTTGGCTGGACCAGAAAAGAAAACCAGGGTAATCTCAGAAAAAGAGAAAAAGCTGGTTGCATATCACGAAGCGGGTCATGCAATCGTTGCTTACAACCTGCCCCACACCGATAAACTTCATAAGATTTCGATCATCCCCAGGGGCAGAGCCGGCGGTTATACCCTGTTGTTGCCGGAAGAAGACCGCAATTATATTACCCGCTCCTATATGCTGGATGAGGTGGCTACCCTGCTAGGGGGAAGAGTGGCGGAAGCCATGGTTCTGCAGGATATCAGCACCGGAGCCCAGAACGATTTGGAAAGGGCCAGCGCCATCCTGCGCAAGATGATTACCGAATACGGCATGAGCGAGGAATTGGGTCCGCTTACCTACGGACATAAGAGTGAAGAGGTCTTTTTAGGCCGAGACATCAGTCGGGACCGCAACTATTCGGATGCGGTGGCCTATGCGATCGACAAAGAGGCCAAACAGTATATGGAAAACAGCTATAAAAAGGCTGAGACCATCCTGCGAACCAATATGGACCGGCTACACCTGGTTGCATCTATACTAATCGAAAAGGAAACCATCGATGCTGATGAATTCGAAGAAATCATGCAATCCACACCATTGAACACTACCCCTGAAAGTTAGATACCCCTATCTGAGTCTATGACTGAGGCGGGCGAATCCTGCCTCACCAACATATTCATTAGAGGGTTGAGATGAACGGTAATTATGCAACACTGATTTCCAATCAGTCGGAGGCTAAACGATTCTTGGAGGAGATCGGCGCCAGTCCAGCCGGGGTGCAATATATGGTTCCCAAGGGGGTCTGGCGTTGTATCAAGTTGAGAAACATCTCCGATCGAGCTGCCAATATAATTAAGCAGGAGATGCTCTCCAAGGGGGGAGAGGCAGCAGTTGCCAAAGAAGCGATAATGAGTCAGGGGACCCACGATGTATTGATTATGGGCACATTGCGCCAATTTCAACGACTGACGGAAAAACTACGCCAACAGCCTTTTGGCTTGAAAGATGTAGCCCAGGATATCACGGCTATACTGGCCAATCTGGAAACCCGGCAATGGAACATGAAACTGGCCCATAGCCGCATCCTGGAACTCGGATCACAGACCAAGATTATGGGTATACTGAACGTTACGCCCGACTCCTTTTCGGATGGAGGGCGTTTTTTTGATACCAAACGGGCAGTGGCGCATGCCTTGGAAATGACTGCTGAGGGAGCTGACATAATCGATATCGGGGGGGCTTCGTCACGGCCCGGTTGCCAAATAGCGGACGTAGAAGAAGAATTGAAACGGATTCTCCCGGTGGTAGAAAGCCTGGCGGGCCAGAACTTGATTTTATCCATAGACACTTTCCGGGCTCGGGTAGCGGAGGCAGCTTTACAGTCTGGAGCCCATATTATTAATGATATTGGCGCCTTGGAAATGGATGATAGCTTGGCAGAGGTAGTGGGTCGATGGCAAGCCGGCCTGGTGCTGATGCACAATCGCCTGCAGGTTAGACCAGGCCAAGGGTATGCTAACCTGGTGGACGATGTAATCATGGAATTGCAGCAGGCTGTAGACAGAGCCCAGGCGGGTGGGGTGAGTTTGGAGCAGGTGATCATCGATCCCGGCCTGGGATTTGGAAAAACCACCGCCCAAAACCTTACCTTAATCAGGCGTCTGCAGGATTTTCGCAGTCTGGGCCGGCCCATTCTGGTCGGGGCTTCGCGCAAAGGTTTCATCGGGGAGGTCCTTGGTCTAGAAGTGGAACGGCGCCTGGAAGGCAGTCTGGCGGCGGCAGTCTCGGCAGCCATGAATGGAGCCTGTATTCTCCGGGTGCACGATGTCAGGGAAACCAAGCTGGCGGTCCAGGTTGCAGATGAGATTAGGAGGGCCAATGGATAGCATTATAGCCCGCGGCTTAACCTTCAAAGCCTATCATGGTCTGTATGAACAGGAGACACAGCAGGGTCAGGAGTTCCGGGTGGATCTGGAGATTTTTGCAGAGCTCTCCAAAGCGGGACAGAGCGACCAGATTGAAGACACCATAGATTATGCCCAGGCCTTCAAAATAGTGGAGGAAATAGTGACAGCTACTCGCGTCACCCTTATTGAGACTCTGGCAGAGAATATCGCCCAAGCCCTATTATGCTCATTTCCGCTGATGAAAGCTATAGAGGTAACGGTTTACAAGCCTGAAGCCCCGGTGGCGGGCGAGTTTGAATATTTTGCCGTAAAAATATTTCGGAGCCGGGAATAAAACCTTGCTCTCCTTGACGCGAGTGTGCTAGTTTATAGGTGAAAAAATGTATACTAAAGCATACATCGGGCTTGGCTCGAATGTGGGTGACAAAAAAGCAAATCTGGCCCGGGCCCGTTTTCTTATTGAAGGGCTTAAGGGTGTTAGAATAAGCAAGCAATCATCGCTTTATGAAACCGCCCCTTGGGGCAAAACAGACCAGGATGATTTTATCAACCAGGTCATTGAGATAGAAACCGAATTACGCCCCCTGGAATTACTGCACCAACTGCAAGCAATTGAAATTAAATTGGGACGCCGGAGAGAAGTACACTGGGGTCCCCGGAATATAGACCTGGATGTTCTCCTGTACGGTAGGGAGACCATCGATCTAGAGGAATTGAAGGTTCCTCACCCATACCTGATGCAACGGCTGTTCGTCCTGATCCCGCTCGCGGAAATTGATTCTGAACTGGTTTTTCCGGATGGATCGAAGATAGGGGAGGTATTGCTAAGGTTAACAAAAAGCGCTGATACGGGCGACTTACGAAAACTTTAAAGAAATCGGATGTCCTCGACGCCCCTGTTGAGGAACTGCTTGTATCTCTTTGGAGAACGAGACGGGGAATGACAGGGAGGGTCGAAGATTTTTGCGTCCCTTTTTTTAAGTGAGGAGGGATATCTTGACCAAGCAGATAGGTATTATCGGGACAGGAGTGGTTGGCACCGCTGTTGGGGTGATTCTTAACCGCCGGGGATATGAGATAGCCGGGGTTTATGATGTTAATTCCGAATCAACTGCCCAATTAGCGGATGAAACCGGCTGTCGGGTATTTACGGACCCCAGCCAGCTTTCCTGTTCTGCTGAGATACTGTTCATTACCGTCAATGACAGTGCTATTGGTCAAATAGCGGCAGTCTTAGCCGATAGCGGTGCGTTTCGAAATGGGCAGATCATAATTCATATGAGTGGGGCTCATTCAGCGGAGATATTGGCCCCAGCCAGGGAGTTTAAAGCTCAGGTGCTATCGGTTCACCCCTTACAATCATTTGCGAGCCTGATGGGAGCCATAGAAAGTCTGCCTGGTTCGGTTTTTAGCATACAAGGGGATGAGGCAGCCTACGAAACCGCGATTGAACTGGTGGAGGCCTTGGGCGGCGAATATTTTTTTATCCCCGAGGAGGGCAAACCGCTGTATCACGCCGGGGCTTGCGTGGTGTCCAACTACCTGGTGACATTGATCGACCTGGGGGCAAGATTATTGGAAGCATCCGGTATTCCCGCCGGTCAGTCAAGCCGGGCGTTGATGCCCTTGGTGCGGGGCACGCTAGGTAATATTGAACGGGTGGGCATACCCGCCGCCCTAACCGGTCCAATCGCCCGGGGTGATGTTGCTACGGTGGCCAAGCACCTCGAATGCATGCGCGATTTAGCTGGGGACATGGTTGAATTATATCGGGTACTGGGATTCTACACCGCTCCCATCGCCAGGTCCAAAGGCACTATAGATGAAGCCAGAATGGCTGAATTTCGCGATTTGCTCGGTCCCAATGCTAATGGGGATGAAGAATAGAACCAAAAGAATTGCAGAGGGGGATCAGATTGTGGCTAGAGTTACTACTGCTACAATACGGGATAAAAAGGCAAAAAATGATAAGATTACCATGTTGACGTCCTACGATTATGGTATGGCGGTCCTGGTGGACCAGGCCGGGATAGACATGATATTGGTAGGGGATTCGGTAGGTAATGTCCAGTTGGGGTATGAAAACACACTTGCGGTTACAATGGACGATATGGTGCATCATACCCGGGCAGTGGTAAGGGGCTCCAAGCATGCCATGGTTGTTGCCGACATGCCCTTTTTGTCCTATCATATTTCGATTGAAGAGGCTGTACGTAACGCCGGGCGCTTGATCCAGGAAGGCGGAGCCCAGGCAGTAAAATTGGAAGGCGGCGAGGAGAGACTTCCCGTCGTGCAAGCCATCCTCAACGCGGAAATACCCATTGTGGGCCACATCGGCCTCACCCCCCAATCGGTCAACCAATTTGGGGGTTTTAAGGTTCAGGGCAAAGATCTGGAGACTGCCCGCAAGCTGATAAGGGATGCCAAGCTTTTGGAAGAAGCTGGCGTCTTTTCAATAGTTCTCGAGGGGGTTCCCGGCCCGCTGGCAGCTAAGATCACTGCAGCGGCCACGGTACCTACGATTGGAATTGGTGCAGGAAAGGATTGCGATGGCCAGGTCTTGGTCATTAACGATATGTTGGGGATTAACCAGGGACATATCCCAAAATTCGTAAAACGGTTTGCTGATTTGGGTCCCGCCATATTGGAAGCGCTGCGAGATTACAAAAGCGAAGTCGAAGAGGGAACCTTTCCGGGTCCAGAACACAGTTACACAATAAAAGATGATGTTCTGGAAAGATTGTATTAGGGGCAGGGGGGCAATATGCAGACATTTAACACGATTAATGATATACAAAATTGGTGCCGGGACCAGAAGAGACAAGGTAAAAGCATCGGCCTGGTACCGACGATGGGATACCTGCATGCCGGGCATCTGGCCCTGGCTGCAGAAGCTCGTTCACGTTGTGATATCGTAGTAGTATCCATTTTTGTAAACCCGATCCAATTCGGGGTGGGAGAGGACTTTGAAGATTATCCCCGTGATTTGCGCAGGGATAGTAATCTACTGGAACAGGCCGGGGTTGATGCCTTGTTTGCTCCTTCCGTCCGGGAGATGTATCCGGTTGGGTATGGTAGCTATGTCGAAGTCACCGGTGAAATTACCGAGAAGCTTTGCGGCCGTTCCCGCCCCGGCCATTTCCGGGGGGTGACCACGGTGGTCAGCAAATTGTTCAACATATGCCTGCCGGATTTAGCGTTTTTTGGTCAGAAGGATGCTCAGCAGGCCATGGTTATTGAAAAGATGGTCAAGGAGTTGAACTTTCCCCTGCAGATAATCAGGGTGCCTATAATCCGCGAAGCAGACGGACTGGCCATGAGTTCCCGCAACGTTTACCTGAATCCCGACCAGAGGAGCCAAGCTTTGGTCTTGAACCAATCCCTGCAGAAAGCCCGGGAGGCCATCATGGCTGGAGAAAGGGACACTGACAGGGTTAGGAACCTGTTGCAGGCAACCATCGGTACCAGTCCCGAAGCAAATGTCGACTATGCCGAAATATATGACGCCACTACCCTGGCGGACGTGAAAGAGATCGATGGAAGTGTGCTGATCGCTCTGGCCGTCAGGTTCGGAACCACCAGATTGATCGATAACCTGATTGTGGAGGTGCAGTAATATGATGCGTTATATGCTGAAATCCAAAATTCACCGGGCGATAGTGACCGAAGCCGATCTCAATTACGTGGGCAGCATCACCATAGACAAGGACTTAATGGATGCGGCGGATATCATAGAAAATGAAAAAGTGACGATAGTCAATAACAATAATGGTGCCCGGTTTGAGACATATGTTATTGAAGGTGCACGAGGATCTGGTATAATCTGTCTAAACGGGGCAGCTGCCCGGCTGGCAATGCGCGGGGACGTAATCATTATACTAAGTTTTACTATCATGAATGATGAAGAGAGCCTGACCCACCAGCCCAAATTAGTGTTTGTGGGTGAGAAGAATAATATTAAGCGGATGTGTGAAGGTAAATACGAATAACCATATATAATGGGTAAAGGTTACATCATACCGAATTGTTTATCATGGAAATGTCCAGCCGGGAAAAGGTAAGAATGTGCCATGACCATTCATTATGGGCAATGAAGGTGAAAAATGATTACCACTAGATATATAGGGGAGTTGGAGTCACGAGCTCCCCTATTCTTCACTGATTTTCTAATCGTGGGCAGCGGTATTGCCGGACTTTTTACGGCATTGAAGGCGTCCGAACATGGCCGGGTAGTGGTATTGACCAAGAAAACCCTCAAAGACTCCAATACCGGACTTGCCCAGGGGGGCATTGCGGCAGCGGTGCACGAAGAGGATTCTCCGTTTCTGCACCTGGAGGACACGTTGGAGGCTGGAGCCGGATTGTGTGATGTTGCTGCCGTGAATGTACTGGTCAGTGAGGGACCGGCCCGGGTTAGGGAACTAATGGAGATAGGGGCTTGTTTTGATATGAAGGACGGCAACATCTCCTTTACCCGCGAAGGGGCGCATGGCCGAGCGCGCATCCTGCACGCTGCCGACGCCACTGGTGAGGCGATACGGGTAGCCCTGGTCAATAAATGTGTTGAAAAGGACAATATCGATATCCAGGAGTATCATTACCTAGTCGACTTGCTGGGCAATGATAGTTCACGAACGTGTCACGGAGCCTTGGTATATAACACTATCACCGGCCAGCAGTCGGTCTACATTGCGCGATGTACAATCATAGCCACCGGTGGGGCCGGGCAACTGTACCAAAATACCACCAACCCGGACATAGCCACCGCCGATGGCATGGCGGCAGCTTTCCGGATGGGGGCTGAATTGACCGACTTGGAATTCATTCAGTTTCATCCCACTGTGCTCTTCGGTTACGAAACCCAGCGGTTTTTAATATCCGAGTCGGTCCGCGGTGAAGGAGGCAGACTCTATAACACCCGCGGCGAGAGGTTTATGGGCAAGTACTCTTCCATGCTGGAACTGGCTCCCCGGGATGTGGTCTCACGGGCTATTCTAAGCGAATGCACCGCTACCGGCAGTGAATACGTCTATCTTGACATGCGAGACATTCCTTCGGCCCGGGATCGATTCCCTAATATCTACCGCACCTGTTTGGCCCGAGGCATAGACCTGGAAAAGGAGATGGTTCCAGTTTCGCCGGGGGCCCATTATACGATGGGCGGAATTAAAACCAATACCCGCGGCGAGACTGGCATAACGGGGCTTTACGCCTGCGGTGAAGCTGCCTGTACGGGAGTGCATGGCGCCAACCGCTTGGCCAGCAACTCCTTGCTGGAAGGGATTGTTTTCGGTGCACGGATTGTGGATAACGCCGGGGAGATTTTGTATCACCGGCAGATCAATCAGGAAGAAATTTATCGCAACTTTGATCATGCCTGGGTCCTTGATCCTCCTGCGGAAGGCATCAGTCCCGCCGACGCCAAGCACGAGATGCAGGCCACCATGTGGAACAAGGTGGGCATCATCAGGGAACAAAATGGTTTGAAAGAAGCGGGAGCGAAAATAGAACATCTTTATCGACACTTGACCCGGGGAGATGATCCCCTGGCCTACATGGAGATGGTCAATATGCTTACGGTTGCCCGGGTGGTCATCCAGGCGGCGCTGTGGCGCCGGGAAAGCCGGGGAGGTCATTTTCGGTCAGATTATCCTGAGCGGGATGATCTTAATTGGATAAAACATGTGAGTTTTGTCAACCTTTAATGTAGGTATTTGCTAATTGGGGGCAATGGCTCAAGAGTAAACGACCACCCTAGCCGGAGCTGAAAGCAATGGTTTTACAGGAGGCATGATATGATATACCCAGGCCTGGAGAGTCTCATCAAAAGAGCATTGGAAGAAGATATCGGTTATGGGGATATTACTACCCAAAGCCTCATTCCTGCCGGACAGATATCCAGGGGACTGTTCATAGCCAAAAGCCCTGGCGTGGTGGCAGGAATACAGGTGAGCGAGGCAGTCTTCCGCCAACTGGATTCCGAAATCACATTCGAAGTATTTAAGAACGACGGAGAAGTTGTCCTGCCCCGTGAAGTGATTGCCGTAGTACAAGGACAGACCAGGGCGCTCCTGACGGGTGAGCGCACCGCCCTTAATTTCCTGCAAAGATTATCCGGCATTGCTACCAAAACTCGCAGGGTAGTGGAGCTGATTAAGGATAGCAAAGCCCAGTTGGTAGACACCCGTAAGACTACGCCGGGATTAAGGGTGTTGGAAAAATATGCAGTGAGCATAGGGGGAGCCCGCAATCATCGGTTTGGGCTCTTTGATGGGGTAATGATCAAGGACAATCATATCCAGGCGGTAGGGAATATCAGGGAAGCCGTGGCGATGGCTCGGCAAAAGGTCCCTCATACCGTGAAGATAGAGGTGGAGGTCGAGAATCTGGCCCAGTTGCGGGAAGCGGTTGACGCAGGGGCGGATATTATAATGCTTGACAACATGGGTGTGGAGGAGATGGCCGAAGCGGTGAGTATAGTCGAAGCAAGGGCACTGCTGGAAGCCTCAGGTGGAATAAATGAGAGCAACATAGTGGAGGTAGCGCGCACTGGAATCGATTTTATATCCATGGGAGCATTGACCCATAGTGCCACCAGCCTGGACATAAGTTTGGATTTGGTGGATGCGGACTGATCCGGCATTAAAAATTTTGTGGCGGAGGGATGGCCATGATCACGGTATTCGATGTGGGCAATACCAACACTGTAATCGGGGTGTACGATAAAGAAAAATTATTAACTCATTGGCGAATCAGGACCGATACCCAGAAAACCAGTGACGAGTATGGAATAATGATGGCTTCTCTGTTCGATTATGAAGGACTGTCAATGAAGTCCGTATCAGGGGTAGTAATTTCTTCCGTGGTACCTACATTGATGATGGAACTGGATGCCATGAGCGAACGTTATTTTTGCTGTAAACCTTTGGTAGTGGGGCCGGGAGTAAAGAACGGGCTGGCCATAAAATATGATAATCCCCGTGAAGTAGGAGCCGACCGGGTTGTAAACGCGGTAGCGGCGTACAATAAATATGGCGGGCCGTTAATCATAGTTGATTTCGGCACTGCAACCACCTTTTGCGTGATAAGTTTGGCGGGGGAGTATCTGGGCGGTGCGATCGCACCGGGTATTAAGATTTCCACCGAAGCCTTGGTTAACCGGGCCTCCAAGCTGCCGCGGGTGGAATTGAGCGTGCCCAAAAGTGTTATCGGCAAGAACACCGTTATGAGCATGCAGGTAGGCATATTATATGGGTTTGTCGGTCAGGTAGAGGGAATCATCAGCCGCATGAAAAAGGAAATCAACGGCATCCCCAAGGTCATTGCCACGGGAGGATTAGCTCACATCATAGCGGGCGAAACGGATCAAATCGACATTATCGATGAATACCTGACCTTAGAGGGTTTGCGTATCATATATGAACTAAACCGGGGGTAGACGTGTTCAGTATCGGAGATGTAAAGATGGTCAACCCCGTTGTTTTGGCACCTATGGCGGGAGTAACCGATAAAGCCTTCCGGGTCATAGCCAAGTCGTTCGGTTGTGGTTTGGTTTGCACCGAGATGATAAGTGACATGGGACTGGTATTCGGACAGAGCAGGACCCATCGGATAGCAGATACTAGAGGCGAAGAGAGACCGGTGATGGTTCAGATATTCGGCTCTCATCCTGCGGCCATGGGCCAGGCCGCCGCTATCGTTGCCAGCCAGGGAGCCGATATAATCGATATCAACATGGGCTGCCCAACCCCCAAGATTGTCAGGAACGGGGAAGGGGCAGCCTTGATGCTGGATATACCCAAGTGCCGGCAGATCATCCGGGAAGTGGTACGAGCCGTGAAGATCCCGGTAACGATCAAGATGCGCAAAGGTTGGGATGACTCCCGGCCCATCTGCATCGAACTAGCTCAGGTAGCCGAGCAGGAAGGGGTGTCTGCAATCACTCTGCATCCGCGCACCCGCATGCAGTTCTTCAGCGGGCAGGCCGACTGGTCGATGATTAAAGCCGTCAAGCAGCAGGTTCATATACCGATCATCGGGAACGGTGATATACATTGTGCCAGAGACGCCGAGAGGATGATGGCCACTACTGGTTGCGATGCGGTAATGATTGGACGGGCTGTTTTGGGCAATCCTTTTTTGATCAGAGAAACAGTGGAACTGCTAACCACCGGAAAGGAGTTGCCACCGCCTACTCAGGCCGAGAGGATCGAAACTGCCCTGCGACATTTGGAACTGGCAATCGAGTACAAGGGAGAATGGGTGGCAGTGCGGGAGATGCGCAAACAGTTGGCCTGGTATATCAAGGGACGCCCTGGTGCATCGGGGTTGCGCTCTCGATTGAATCAGGCTGCCAGCAAAGAAGAAATATTGGCACTGCTGCAATCAGTGAAAGAGACTTTATAATGGGCGCGATCAAATCCTAGTCAGGTGCTGCAGATACTATACCACTGGATGCCGATGGTAACCAGTCCGATTAATCCCCCTCCTTTTTCTGCGAATCCACGACTCGTCTCCCCTTTCATTACCTGGGCGGTTTTGCTATAATTCTAGCGACACTGTGCTCAATGTTGTGCTCAAGGAGTATTATTATTAAATGGATATTATTCGCATCCAGGACAAGATCATCAGCCAGCAGAAAATCAATGATTCTATCACCAAAATCCTGCAACTCAGGGCGTTAGGCTATTCCCAGCAGGAAGTGGCTGATCGGATGTCGGTCGATCGCACTTTTATCTCCCGCCTGGAAGGGATAGGGGAATTGCGCAAGGGCAAGACTATAGCTTGTATCGGATTTCCAATAAAAAACAAGACCGAGATCCAGGCTATCCTCGAAGAGGAGGGTGTGGAATTCATCATGCTGATGACTGAAGAGGAGAGGCAGACATATGTTGAACAGCGCTCCGGGAAAGAGATGTTAAATGAATTAATGGACCTAATAGGTAAAATGCATAGCTTTGACACAATAATAGCCATAGGATCAGATAAACGGATCAAGTTGATACAGGGACTGCTGGATAGTGAAGTGATTTGTGTCGAAATCGGCACCTCGCCCATAACCGAGGACAAATGGGTCGATCCTGGCGAAATCCGCAAGATATTGGCTGCTGTAAAGTCTGCCCGCTAACTAGGCTTCGATATTGAGGAGGTAGGCCGTGAAACGTATCGTCAGCGTGAGCTTGGGTTCATCAAAACGTGATCATGCATTTGAAACGAAATTTATGGGTGAGGAGTTTCGGATTGAACGCATCGGCACCGACGGTGATTGGGACAAAGCAATCAGCTTAATTACCGAACTGGATGGCAAGGTCGATGCATTCGGGATGGGCGGAATAGACTTATATGTTCAGTTGGCAGGCCAACGCTATGTAATCAGGGATGCCAAGAAGTTTATCGCCGCGGCCAGGAAGACGCCGATGGTGGACGGAAGCGGCCTAAAAAACACCCTGGAGCGAAAATGTATAATGGATATCCAAAAGGACGGAGTTTATGACCTGCGGGGTAAAAAGGTACTGATGGTCAGCGGGGTTGATCGTTTCGGCATGGCCGAGGCTTTTGAAGAGGTTGGAGCGAAACTGACTGTCGGTGATCTGATCTATACCATCGGAGTGCCTATTCCCTTACATTCACTGAAGAGTTTGCGTCTGGTGGGGCGGTTGTTGGCTCCTATTGTCGTCCGTTTACCATTTGACATGCTGTATCCAACTGGGAAGAAGCAAGAAGTCATAATCCCCAAATTCTCGAAATATTATTATAATGCAGATGTCCTGGCTGGGGATTTCAATTATATCAAGCGCTATCTCCCGGAAAGGCTGGATGGGAAGATAGTTATTACCAACACCACCACCAGGGACGACTTGGTTCTGTTAAAACAAAGGGGAATCAGCAAGGTTATTACGACTACCCCGGATATGGGGGGACGTTCCTTTGGCACCAACGTAATCGAAGCGTTGATGGTAAGCATAATGGACAAACCGCTGGAACAGATCAAGCCCGAAGATTACTATACCGTGCTAAAGGAATTAAACCTCAAACCGGGGGTAACGGATTTGGAGAATTGGAGTGCTTGAGTTAGATTTTGCTTTTTTCAACATGCGCAGTTACAACCGCCAGGGGCTCGCCAACCGGAAACCAATTCTGGACAAGCTGGCCCCTTTGTTATTCTCACCGCGGGTTGAAAGGCTAATATATTTTGGCCGTCTGGGGCTTAAAGGCTGCAACCTGAATCTGCCCCTAGGCGAGGGCAACTGGAGCATACTGAACCATGACAACCGGGACTTGATGCTGGCCCGCACCAGAGCCATACTAGAAGACTATGCCTTGCCGCGGATGGGCGTGGATCGACGGCTAAAGAATATTTTCACAGCTGAGGAACACCATTTGTCGCTTATATTCGGAGATTGTTTCTTAAGCGTACTAGCGGGCGTGCTGATTAACCAGGCGGTTTCCCGGCACGAAATAAAAAGACTGATATTGCTAGGGGACATACCTCATTTATGGCCCTTGATCCAGACCATTTCCGGACATCAAATTCCTATATCCCTGCAGAACTTCTGCCCCAAAAGGTATGAAATAATGGTCCACCGTCTACTATATGAAGAAGGATTGGCAGTGAGCAATAGCTGCATAAACCCCCAAAGTTGGGAACAGGGAGATTTGGTTTTGTCAGTCGAGCCTCAACAAGCCCGAATCAGGTTGGCGTCGCCGCATATTTTCCAAATTCGCCTCGACGATGAATGCAGCGGAGCGGCACCCGAGTTAGAACAGGTTTTACAGGAAGCTGGTTTGGACCCGCAAATGTACAATCTAGCCCCGATTTTGGAAAGTTGCCTTTTGGCTCAGGCAGGAAAATCCGTCCATAGTGGAGAAAGTAATTACCTCGATGCGGAGTTCATGTCTGCCGATGTATATCGGGAAATGATGGAGGCTGGTTATCATCTTGGCATGTGGGAGCCGTTTCTTGACAAGGCTGTATGAGGTCTCTATAATAATGGCAATTGCCCATTAGTAAAGGGCTTCACTGACAGCAAGCGAGATGCAGCTTCTGAAGTATCAAGGCTCTCTATAAGACACTCCTCCATGGTTATGGTATTGTGTTATGCCTGTAAAAGCGCCTTAGATAGGCTTTTACAGGACATTTATGTTAGGAGCGATTTTTATGGCTGAAAAAGAAGAGAGAGAGATAGTCTTAACCAAAGAAGGGCTGGCCAAACTGGAGGCCGAGCTGGAGACACTGAAATCAGTTCGCCGGGAAGAAGTAGCTGAACGCATCAAACAAGCTATCGCTTTTGGCGATATTACCGAGAACTCCGAGTACGAGGATGCCAAAAACGAGCAGGCTTTTATTGAAGGTAGGATTATGTCCCTGGAGCAAACCCTGAAAAAGGCTCGCTTGATTGAGGAGGGCGAGATCCGAACTGATGTGGTGTCTCTAGGTTCAAGAGTCAAGCTCAAGGAAATGAAATCCGGCCGCGAGATAGTCGTTACCCTGGTCTCGTCAGTAGAATCAAAGTTGAGAGATGGCAGGATATCCGACGAATCACCGGTGGGCAAGGCAATCATGGGTAAAACCGTCAAGAGCACGGTGGCGGTGGAGGCACCGTCCGGAATTATAAAATACAAAATTCTCAAAGTGGAGAAATAGTAGTTTTTATTAAACTGTAAGGAAGCGTTACAATGTCAGAGCAAGAAATTAATGTCGGGGAATTAAAGCAGGTGCGATTGGACAAGCTCCAGGAATTACGGGAGCTGGGCATCGACCCGTTTGGAGCGCGGTTTGAAAGGGACTGCTCCGCTCAACAGATCCTGGATGATTTCGATTCCATGGAAGGCCAAAAGGTTCGGCTGGCGGGACGTATCATGTCCAAGCGGCGCCACGGCAAAGCCGGATTTGCCAATTTGCGGGATTTATCCGGCGATATCCAATTGTATTTCCGCAAGGACGATGTGGGGGAAGCCCGATACGAGCTTTTTAAGAAACTCGATATCGGCGACATATTGGGTATTGAGGGTTTCGTCTTCCGCACCCAGAAGGGCGAGATCAGTATCCACGTGGAGAGCTTTACATATTTAAGCAAATCACTTACTCCCTTACCGGAAAAATGGCACGGGCTTAAGGATATCGAAATGCGTTACCGGCAGAGGTATGTAGACCTGATTGTAAATCCGGACGTCAGATCAGTGTTTATCAAGCGCAGCCAGATAATCAAAGAAATCCGCAAATATATGGATGAAAAGGGTTTTCTGGAGGTGGAAACACCCATGATGCAGCCTATACCCGGGGGAGCAGCGGCCCGTCCGTTTATAACCTATCACAATACCCTGGAGATGGATTTATACCTGCGCATAGCCCCGGAACTTTACCTGAAACGGCTGCTGGTAGGGGGTATGGAAAAAGTCTATGAAATCAATCGCAGTTTCAGAAATGAAGGCATTTCTACCAAACACAACCCGGAGTTTACCATGCTGGAAATATACCAGGCCTACGCCGATTATGAAGACATGATGACTCTGATGGAAGAACTGACCAGCTCCGTAGTTGACAAGGTTTTTGGCACCATGGTAATCGAATTCGAAGACCAGGAGATCGATTTGACCCCGCCCTGGCCTCGGATCACCATGTTGCAGGCGATTCAAAATTGTACCGGATTGGATTTCCACCAGATCAGCAGCGACCAGGAAGCACGGCAGGCTGCTGAGGGACTGGGGTTGGAAGTCGACCCCCACCAGACGCGGGGGGAAATAATCAACGAGGTCTTCGAAGCTTTTGTGGAAAAGACCCTGATTCAGCCCGTATTTATCTACGGCCACCCGGTAGAGCTTTCGCCGCTGGCCAAGCGCAACGCTGCTGATCCGAGGTTTACCGATCGATTTGAGGTATATATAATGCAGCGCGAAATAGCTAACGCTTTTTCAGAACTCAATGACCCACTGGATCAGAGAAACCGCTTCCAACAACAAATGGAGAAGAGGGCCAGCGGGGACGCAGAAGCGCATATGATGGATGAAGATTATATAAATGCCCTCGAGTATGGGATGCCTCCAGCAGGTGGTATGGGAATAGGGATTGACCGTCTGGTTATGCTGCTAACCGATTCATCGTCCATTCGCGATGTCATCCTGTTTCCAACCCTGCGTCGCCGGGACTAGAAGCCGGAAAACTCATGTTTGTAATAAAAAAGCGCCTCTACAGGCGCTTTTGCTATGTCCATGGTTCATCGTTTTACATCACGCGGTTGGAGCTGGACCAAAGAATCTATCATAAAACCATTCGCAAATCTTGATGGCCACCAAGGCCCCCACCCCCAATAGCAATCCGGTCAGCAGCCCAGCCATGGTGCGGTTTACGGATACTATCACTGCTGTGAAAACGTGGCAGAAGGAATTAACCATGGAGATGCTGCCCATCATCACTCCCAAACCCAATACCAGGAGTATAAGCTCCTGACGGTATTTTCTATACCAATAAATCATCACCATCAGGGCTGGATAGCCGATCAGCAGTTCCTTGAAACGGGGCCGGGCCAGGAAAATGCTCTCCAGGATTTCCCGCATCCGGAGTTCCAATCCCGATACCGACACCATGGCATTGCCGCTGCGGCCAATATAGTAATAGCCAGCTGCGCCCCCTACCATGAGCAATACCAGCACAAGGTAATTGGGTTTGTCGAGCAGGAAGCGCACAGCCTTATCTTTGAAGTTGCCGAAGCCGACCATGGCGCCCACATAATTGATGAGGAACAGCAATAACGGAGTCAGGAAAGACAGCTTCACCCCACTAAAGATGAGTACGTTCATTATATAACGGATGTCGGCCATACTGGTTACTGCGGTGTACATGCCCAATCCGTTTATACCCAGTATGATGGCCAGGGAGACCAATAGCTGCTGCAGATATGGTTTATCTCGATTGCCCTTCAAGTAGATAAGCAGCATCAGACTGGAGAGTGAAGGATATAGAACAGCACCAGCCAGGGCGTACACCTTGGAAAAATCGGCCAGCAGCAGATTGTTCAGCCCAACGCACGCCAAACCGGCGGTAATCAGCCAAGCTGCTAGCCAGGCTGCCTGGATACGGGGACGGAACAAGCAGAGCAGATAAATAGTGCCCGCCAGCAGCAGGCTGAGTGACACCATCAAGCGGTGAAAAGGGCTGGTCATTTGGTTAGACATCTTGTTCAAGGGTTGGTCAATTAAAAATCCTTTTTCCCTGATGGTCTCGTGAAAGCGTCCGATGGTGTCTATAGTATCATCAAGGTTCTGGGAGAATGTTAGCTTGGTGTCTTTGAAAGGAGCTACATACAAAATGCGGATGCCGCGATCGATTACCCCCCGCACCCAGCGGTAATAGCGTTCGTCCACCGTAGTGACGAATTCATCGTTGGTACTGGAGTATACTCGATTGATAGGGTACGAGGTGCTCTCCATCACCTCTTCCAAACCGGCTTGCTTGTAATATTGCAGTTGGTTGGAGGCTTCTATGATGCCGATGGTAAGATGGTTTCTCTCCACCCACTCACTGATCCAATCGACGTTATCACTTGCTCCATAAAGGTCATTGCCATGAAAAATAACGTATTTGACTTCGTAGTCAGATACCAGCCGGTCATACTCAGCCCGATACTCGATATTGGTACCCATGTTGTTGCCGGGGCGGAGAATTATATCGAAACCCTTGTTTTTAAGGTTGTCAAGAAGTGTTTCGTCAAAACCTAAACGGGCATCCAGATCTTTACTCACTGGTTTATTCTTGTCCGCGGGGTTGGCCTCCACGTAAATAGTGCCTAATTCGGTGTTAATGATGAAGTAATGGTTGTCGCCCAGTTGGAAGGTTACCAGCTCATCGGGAAGAAAACGGGTTGTCAGCCTTTGTTGCAAAAAACCTGCAATGGTTGGATCGCTGGCTACTAGCACCAGATTGGAGGGGCTGATGTATCTCGAACCGATGGTCTGCTTGGCTGCCTGCCAGGTCTGAGGAGAAATGGCGGCGGTAAGCGAAGAAAAGTCGCCATATGAGGAAACCATAATGTCTCCGTTGTAGGCCATATCGCGCAGGGTAACCTCGCTGACTGCGATCGAATTTACCCCTTTTTCTTGCAGGCGCTCCAGAACTTGATCCATATCCATGTTGGCCGTATTGGCGGATCTTTGAAACTCGCGATAATCAATAGCAGTCACCACGGTTTTATTTATGGCCTCATTGCCGGTCCGTAATTGTACCCCACCATACGACAAGACCAAGGTCAGAGCCAGTAAAATCCATAACCATCTGGTCATTTTTCCAAGCCATTCGGGCACCTCTTTCACATCCCCCTTTTTCCTTTACACCCTCACAATTATACCCCAGACTTCCTGCCGGGGCCCATGTTCAGAGAAGAATTATTTCTGCTTCAGCCCCAAAATAATCGAGCGAATCGGAGTAAGATAAGCCACGCCTATATAGAGCAGCCCGCTGGCACAGAGGGGCAACAAGAATTTCAAGCCTTCCAATTCCAGCCATCGTCCCAGTAGAATGACCGCTATCATGGCCGCTGCCGGCAACAACAGCTGCAGTAGGAAGTTTAACAGATCCATACCCAGAAAACTGCCGATTTCCCTCCGCAGCAGGTAACCAGTAACCAAGGCATAGATGAGCATGACCAGCGAAGTCGATATGGAAATGCCAATTATGCCATGAGTATTATATAGCAACAAGTCAAGTCCTACCTTCAATACTATGCAAAAAATGCTGGCTTTCATGGGGATATGGAATTTTTTCAGGGCATAATAGACGCGGTTGAAAATTTCCTGGCAAGCATAGCCCAGCACCCCCAAGCTGTAACCAAGAAAGGCCAGGGCAGTGATCGTGGTAGACTGGTTGGTAAAGGCTCCCCGCTCGTAAACCAGGGCGATTAGTTCCTGGTTATAAAATATGACCAGGATCAGATAGGGAACCAGGATGAACAATAGAGTCTTGAACACGCCCTTGAGCAGGCTCCGAATCATTTCATGGTTACTATCCAGGCAGTACTGGGAAAGGCGAGGGAAAACCACGATAGCCATTGCGACTATGAAAACGCTGGTTACGGTTACAAACAGATTGCTGCCGAAACCCAACGCAGCAGTGGTCCCCGGGAGCAAGTGGGTGGCAAAGGACCTGTCGATTATTAGGCACAATTGCAGCAGAGAGTTGCCCAATAGAATCGGTAGTAATTGCTTATATAGAAGGCGGGTGCGTTCATTATGGAAATCTATCCGGGCATGGAACCGATATTTCTCCTTGAACAAGGTCGGTAGCTGAATCAAGAATTGCAGCAACCAACCCAGGGTGGTCACATAACCCAGCATAATCAGGTCGTCACCCTTAAGAAACAAGGAGACTATGACGAGTATGTTGAAAGGGATGCTGATTGATGCCGACAGTAAAAAATGACCATGCACCTGCAGTACCCCGGCGGCAACATAGGTAAGGCTGACAAAAAGCAGGGTAGGCAACATGATACGGGTAAGGAGTATTGCCAGACCAGTAACATCATCGCTTAGTCCCGGGGCTATCAGGTCAGTAAGGGCGGGGGCAAATACAATGCCGATGAGTACCAATATAGTCGCAACCAGTGTTATCTGGGCAAAGAGATTGGACAGATATTCATCCCGTTCCTGGTGCGTACGATTGTTAATATAATAAGTAAGATCAGGAATGTTGACCGCCGAAAGGGCGTTGCCGATACTGGCAAACAGGTAGCCGGGAAAGCTGAAAATCAGCTGGAACAGGTCCGCCAGGATGGTAGTCCCGAAAAAAGATGCAAAAACGATATCCCGGGCAAATCCCAGCACTTTGGAAAAGAATATGACTGCTGAGACTCCTATGAAAGTTCTTCCCGTTTTTTGTGTTCCATTGCTCATGTTTAAAAACCTCTGTCCATTCATTTACCTATGCAGCATACGTGCTGAGAGACTAGGCGCCTCGCTGCGTTCTGAGTAATCACTTCTGGGCACCGCGTCATTCCGAGCTGAGCGATGAATCTCGCTTCATTAACGACAATGCCAGGCGGGCGTTTTGAGCTGCCTTGGATCTTAGTTCTTCCGACTTTAAACGGATACTAGCCTGCAGGTTGGTATCTTCCAGCAGGGCATCCACCTGTCTTGTCATGTCCGGAAGCTCTAACGAGAGCGGTTTCTGATCAAAGCAATTAAGAAACGCGTCTACCTTGGGATCATAAGAGATGCCAGCAAAGGGGATCCCCCGGTTGGCAGCAAATATAAGCGCATGCAGTCTCATGGCTATCATTAATTCGAGATGGGCGATCAGAGCCAAATGCTCCTGGCTGGTTATATGTTGGTCCAGGACTATAGCCCCACGGTTCATCAAACCAGCCACCCGGAGTGACTCTGTCACATCTTCAGGATAGGACATAGGAACAAAGATTATTTGATACCCGCGCTGGGCCAGGCCATCCAGCACTTTCGCTAGAATCTCCTGGTATCCATCCAGCGCCCTCCATTTACGCACTGCCACCCCGATAAGTGGTTGATCGCCTATTCCGTAGGAAACCAACAAGCCCTCAATGCGTGCCTGGTCACTGGCTTTGGGTTCCAGGGAAAATACCGGATCAGCAGTGACCAGCATAGGGGGACGGCGAATTCCCATCTCATACAAGAACTGGCTGGAGGCGGAATCCCTGAGGGTGATGAGGTCAACCCGGTTAGCCACCAGTCGCATGAGCAACCTGCTGAAGGCTCGATTTATTGGTCCAACCCCTTGGGCGTAGAAAACTACTGGCTTGCGCAACAGCTTGGCCAGGACCACAACACTTATATAATAAGGAAGAGAAAAAGGACTGGTAATATCCTGAAATATACTCCCACCGCCGCTTATCAACAGTTCACAGCCACACAGTTCGTGAATTACGGCGAGGGGATTCTTATGATAGACGGCCCGAAAGCCATGCAGAGAGGATGTCTTGCTGGGATTGCCGGAAAATACTACGAATTCCGCTTCCGGCTGAAGTCTCTGTAGGGATGAGGTGATAGCGGCCAGGAGAGCCTCATCACCGGCGTTGTCAAAACCATAGTATCCCGAAAGAGCAATCTTCATGATCGGTTGGTTCACACTCCCAGTTGCTCAAAAAGCGTAGTACACCAGTTGATTATAACATTACTGCCGTGCTTTTTAAAAAGGGCAGCGAGAACCCAGGCAGGATGCCCCATTGCTACCGACAAAACCGTAAAAACGACCAAATATTTGGTATATGGACAACTTTCCAGGCTGGTGTTAGAATTATCCTTAGATTCCTGGGGGAGGAGTAGTATAGTTATGCCCATAGTAAAACTGGCCCTGTTAATGGCAGCAGCTAGTGGGATTGCATATTTTTCCATGCCTTATGTAATTCGATTGGCCCATCGTCTGGGGGCAGTCGACCGACCTGACCAACGCAAAGTCCATAGCCGCATCATGCCAAGGCTCGGGGGCCTGGGTATTTTTTCGGCATTTTTTATTATATTGTTATTTGGAATGCAAGTTTCCGAGCCGATCCTCGGTATTATGATTGGAGGAACGGTCATATTCCTGGTGGGTATGCTGGATGACCTGTTCCAGCTGCCAGCTCTAATCAAGCTCTTGGGCCAATGTCTGGCAGCATCGATTGCGATTCATTACGGGGTGGTCGTATCCTTTGTCACCAATCCGTTTGATGGTCCGATCGATCTGGGTTATTTTGCGATACCTTTGACCTTTGTTTGGATCGTAGGTATTACCAATGCCATCAACCTTATAGATGGTCTGGATGGTTTAGCGGCTGGGGTTTCAGCTATAGCTGCGGCAACCATGGGGTATGTGGCGTATACCCAGGGACAGCAGGCGGTATTTGTAGCATCCTTCATTTTGGTAGCGGCGATACTGGGATTTCTGCCCTACAACTTTCATCCTGCCCGGACATTCATGGGGGATGGGGGTTCCAACTTTTTAGGATTTATTTTGGGTTGCCTGGCCATAATGGGTTTGACCAAGAGTACCGCGGTAATATCGTTGTTTGTACCCATCGTCATTTTGGGGATACCGATCTTTGATACCTTCTTTGCCATCATAAGAAGGATCAACAATAAAGCCCCGATCTTTATGCCGGACAAGTCTCATCTGCACCATCGCTTGATGGCGATAGGATATGGGCACCGGCGTACAGTATTGATTATTTACGCTATAAGCGGATTCTTTGGAATGGTTGCCATATGGCTGAACTCCATCAATCGCCCCGGAGCTACTTTTGTGTTGGCTATATTATTGCTGTTTATAGTTGCGGGAGCTGAAAAAATTGGCATGCGTACCGGGGGGCATAGTATTGAACTTCCCAAGCAGAGCAGAACCGCCCAGACATCGTCGCAAGTATAAGGGATAACTGTCTAGGGAATCGCTTTGGAGGACAAAGATAGAATGAAATTGTTCATCAAGAAATCATTTCTTTTAGCCATAGTATTCGGACTCTTCTTTGGGGTCGGGTGCGGGGTAGCGGGGCTGTTTACACCGTCAGTTCAGACAGTTGCCACCAGCGACCCGAAGGCGGACGCCCCCACAGTAGATGACAAAAAGAGAACCAATATCCTGCTGCTCGGGGTGGATGCCCGCAAAGGGGAGAAAATCAGCCGTTCCGATACAATCATATTAGCTTCTATCGATCCTAAGCTTAACCGGGCGGCCTTGGTGTCTATTCCCAGGGACACGAAAATCAGCGGTAATGCGGCAGGAGGCATGGATAAAATAAATGCCGCTAATGTAGTTGGCGGTCCCGAGTATGCGGTAGAGAAAGTCGAAGAATTGATGAATGAACAGATCGATTATTACGTGGAAATGGATTTTGAGGGCTTTAAGAACATAATTGATGCTTTGGGCGGGGTGACCATCAATGTTGACCAGAGGATGTACAAGCCCTCCGAAGATATAAACCTAAAGCCCGGCTTGCAGACCTTGGATGGTTATGGTTCTTTAGCCTTCGTCCGCTATCGTGATTACCCGATGGGAGACATCGAAAGGGCTGAGCATCAACAGGCCTTTCTTAAAGCCCTGGGCCAGGAAATACTCAAGCCAGCAACCATTGTGAAACTGCCGACCTTGGTCAAGGAAGTAAAGGCCAATGTCAAGACCAACTTGGGACTTAAGGATATGCTAAAGATGGCTGCTTGGGCGCCGGGATTTACCAGCGAGTCTATAATAGCCCAGACTCTGCCGGGATCATTCTATGACCAGCGTAATGCCCAGGGAGTGTTGACCGCCAGCTATTGGGTAGCTGATAAAAACAAGACCGCAACTTTGCTGGACACCATGTTAAACGGGCAGACGGTGGCGGTAGTGCAAGGATCTTCGACCACTGTGACAAAAGCGCCAAGTACCACTTCCGCCCAAAAACCAAGTACCACGGCATCTGAGCCTCAGGATACCAATACCAAGGACACTACTGAGGAGAAAACGGGGACCAATACAGACAGCAATAAAAAAACTACCAAACCCGATTCCTCAACTGATGGCAGCAAATCAACCAAAAAGCTCCCATCCCAGGGTGATACTAAGAGCGGTAAGACCAGCACCCAGAGCACTACCAATACGGCGACCAAGATATAGCATATTTGCTTGTAAAGTTATAGGAAAAAGGAAACTCGCGAGTATAATGACATACTGTAGAAGAACCCGTTTTCAGGATGATAAACCTGGAAACGGGTTTCGCTTTGGCGTGTCATTAAATGTGCAAATAGTCGTACTTGCTTAAAGCATTGTATTAATCCTGCAGCAAAAAACCGCGCCTGATCAAGAAAATCCAATCCATATGGCAATCACAGGACTGGGTTTGATATAATAACAGCGGTAGAAAATGGGAACCAAAGGTTATAGAAAACCATATACTGAATAAAGGCAAACCTGCTGAGAGGCAGGGACGCAAAACCACGGGCCTCATTTCAGGCAGCCGGGTTCCAAGCAACCGTATTGAATCTTATCAGTTTCAAAACGGTTTTTTAGTTGCAATTATTAGCTGGATCATGACGTGAAATAATACAGAAACATTAAAGAAGAAGGATACCGTCCCCAACCTGCGCCATTACGTCGTACTATTGGGTACAGCGTTAAATTACCTTGATCGATCTGCGGTTCAAACACCATGTCATAAGAACAGAGATAGGCTCGCTAACATAGTATGACTAATGGATACTCTTGAGAGGAAGGATCAAGCCATTGCGCAAGTTTTCACAGCGGACGTTTTATTTGCTCGCAGTCGATGCAGCTCTGATGATTGCGGCATTTTATATCGCCTTAATACTGAGGTTTGACGGGGAAGTGCCCCTGCAATTCCTGGGGGCATTGCTGTATCTAATCCCGTTTATTGTCACGGTTAACCTGGGTTTTTTGTTGGCCTTCAAGCTTTACGGGCGAGTATGGGAATATGCCAGTTGGGAGGAACTGTTTTCTATCATTAAAGCGGCTACCTGTGGCAGTATCCTGGTCTTTGCCTTGACAGCAGTGTTTCAACTGAGAAGTCTGCCCAGGTCCGTCTATATTTTGGGGTGGTTTTTTACCATTGTATTCCTCGGCATTTCTCGTTCGTGGTGGAGAATCAACCGTGATTATTTACATCGGAAACGCCGAGTAGGCACCAGGGTTTTGATAGTGGGGGCCGGCAGTGCAGGAGCCATGTTGGCCAAAGAAATACAATCCAACGCCCACCTGGGGATGGAAACGATGGCATTTGTAGACGATGATCCTCAAAAACTGGGGCGAATAATGCTAGGCATTCCAATTAAAGGAACCCGCTACGACATTCCGGAACTGGTATGCTCCTTAGGGATCGAAGAGATTATAATAGCTATGCCATCTGTTAAGGGACCACCGATGCGAGGGATCATCAATATCTGTGAGGAGACCCCGGCTCGAATTAAAATAATTCCCCACCTGTATCCGAATGATCAGGGGTCGCTTCTGTCCCAGATGCGCACGGTAAATATGGAGGATTTACTAGGCCGGTTGCCTGTGCAGGTTGATTTGCAGCAGGTGTCAGGCTATCTGCAGGATAAAATAGTAATGGTAACCGGGGGAGGAGGGTCGATAGGTTCTGAGCTGTGCCGGCAGGTGCTTACCTTTCATCCCCGCTTTCTGATTATTATCGATGCCAGTGAAAACAACCTCTTCGATATCGAACAAGAACTCAAATTAGCCGGATGGTCAGAAAGAATAGTAATCGAATTGGCCGATATAAGAGATCGTGAATCCATGGAGAGGGTATACCAAGCCTTTCGACCGCAGGTGGTGTTCCATGCGGCAGCATTCAAGCACGTCCCCATGATGGAAAGACACCCGGAAGCAGCGCTGGTCAATAATGTACTGGGTACCTACAATGTTGCCGGACTGGCCGACGAGTACCGGGTTGAGACCTTTATCCAGATTTCCACAGATAAGGCGGTGAATCCGACTTCTGTTATGGGAGCGACCAAGCGCATTGCGGAACTGGTCATTAAAGACCTGAACCGAAATTCAAGCACCACATTTGCCGCGGTCCGTTTCGGTAATGTTTTGGGCAGTCGTGGCAGCGTAATACCTACATTTGAGAAGCAAATTGAAGCAGGTGGCCCAGTAACTGTTACCCATCCTGATATGACCCGTTACTTCATGACAATACCGGAAGCTGTCGAATTGGTTATACAAGCAGGGGCAATGGCAAAAGGTGGGGAAATATTCGTATTGGATATGGGGGAACCAGTCAAGATTTTAGATCTGGCCCGTGATTTAATCCGGTTGTATGGTCTGGAACCTTGGCAAGACATTGATATAGTGTTTACTGGTATTCGCCCCGGGGAGAAACTCTTTGAAGAATTGTTTTCCAACAAAGAGGACATGTCATCCACCATTCATGAACGGATCTTTATTTCCCGCAAGGAAATTGACTCCAACTATGTGGATATAGCCCATACGATCGATTCGCTGATAAGAGAAACAGCCAGCAATAAAGAGGCTATAATCAAGTTGCTGGTGGAACTAATTCCGGAATACCACCATCCCGATTACCAAAAACAAATCCAGGCCAAAGTAATTCCGATGAGAGCAGCGCACTAGTGAGCCCACAACCGCAGTTTTAGGCGGACAAAGATGCATTATTGGAGGGTTTTATGGAATTCATAGATATACACTCCCATATTCTACCGGGGATGGATGATGGTTCTCGTTCAATCAGTATGTCAGTAGAAATGGCTCGGGTGGCGTTAACAGACCACATTGGAATAATGGTAGCCACCCCTCACATCAAGACTGGTAAATTTGATTATAACAAGAAGCACATTATTCAAAGAGTATACGAGCTTAACCAACAATTCAAAAGAAATGGTATAGGTCTGCAGGTATTGCCAGGAGCGGAGTATTACTTGGAGCCCGATTTACCTCAGCGTCTCGCTGATGGAGAATTATTGACTATCAATAATACCGGACGCTATTTGTTAATTGAAATGCCATCCATTATGGTTCCGGAGCACACGGATCGAACTCTATATGAGATACAACTTCAAGGCGTTATTCCGATTATTGCCCACCCGGAAAGAAACGAGGTTTTGGCGAAGCGTCCTGATCTGTTATCTGCTTACTCACAACGGGGCGTTCTAGCTCAAGTGACCTCAACGAGTATCACTGGATTGTTCGGCCGCCGCGTTGCCAAAGCCGCCATCAAGATGTTAGCAGACGGATCGGTCCAAATCATAGCTTCTGATGCCCATACGCCCAACAAAAGAGCCCCCTTAATGAGTGAAGCTTATCATACTGTAGAGCGTTTATGGGGTGCTCAATACGCTCAAGTGTTGGGTTGCGATAATCCGAGGCATATCATTTATGGACGAGGAATAGAGCATGTTCGGTCGCCGAAAAAACCGACGCTGTCGGATACCATCCAAAGATCACTCCAGCATTGGAAGTCAAGAGTCGATTTTTAGTGAGGGGTCAATGTCTATGCAATACTCCAGAATAGTTACGCGAATATAATAGCTTCCCCAGCTAATCTTAAGGGTTCTCATTGCATGGATAAAGGTATTATGTATGGATCCAAAAGGAGGAACCGGGGTGAGTGATTATAAACCAGTCCCCAGTCGGGTGGTAGGAAGCGCTGACATCGATATATACTACCTTATTAAGGTCCTAAAAAAGTGGTGGAAGTTGATTGTTGCTCTGACCTTGGCTGCTGCGTTGGTTTCGGGGCTCTTCAGCTTTTATGTGTTGAAACCGGTTTATCGAGCTTCTACATTGCTTATGGTTACGGTAGCATCAGAGAAGCTGCAAGTCAGTACTCAACAGTTGAATCGTAATAATCAAGATAACAACAATTCTGTAGCTCCCATGCCGGTTCTCACTATGAATACCTATTTAGGGCAGTTGGAAAGCGAAGTGGTTATGAAAAGAGTGGTAGAAAGCACTGGCATTCCAGAGCTATCCATAGGCGCCCTTCTGTCGATGACCGATGCAAGTATTGTTGAAGACTCAAATCTCATCGTCCTTGAGGTTGAGAGTAATGATCCGCATAAAGCAGCTCTGATAGCCAATGCGGTTGCTGAGCAATACCTCAAACTAATGGATGAACTGATGTTTTCTTCGGTAGTTGTGATATCACCAGCCAATGTACCGCCAACACCTATCAAACCCAATAAGATGATGAATATAGCGTTAGCCTTGTTACTTGGTTTGATGATATCTGTCCTGCTAGCATTCCTGTTGGACTTCCTAGATAACACTTTAAAAACTGTTGAAGATATTGACCAAGTACTAGACTTGCCAGTGCTGGCAGTTATCCCGGCCGGAACTAAGCAAAGCTCAAAGCAGCATTTCAGGGAGTGAATATGTTGGCTATCAGATTGAAAAGAAGAGATGACAACAGTATGGATCCTGGGCTAGTTGCTCTTGAGAGCCCAAAGTCAATGATAACTGAGACTTATCGGGTCTTACGGACTAATATGGGATTTGCCGGTATTGAACAACCATTCAAGACAGTTCTGGTTACAAGTGCACTGGCAATGGAAGGCAAAAGCACTACGGTGGCAAACCTGGCGGTAGTAACTGCCCAAGCTGGAAACAAGGTTATCCTTGTCGATTGCGACTTACGGAGGCCCTGTATCCATAAGCTGTTTCAGATTTCCAACGAAATGGGATTCACCAGCTGCATTATTAATGAAATTGAACCGGAGCGTGTGGCGCATAGCCTAAGTATGCTTAACCTCCATGTTTTAACTAGCGGACCGATTCCACCTAATCCTGCTGAGATTCTCAATTCCATGCGTACTCGAAATATGTGGTCTGACTTAAAGGAAAGATATGATTATGTATTTATAGATTCGCCTCCCATACTATCTGTTACGGATGGCGCCATAATAGCATCTCAGACAGATGCGTCTGTACTTGTGGTTCATGCCGGAAAAACTCGCAAAGAGGTAGCAGCTCAAGCCAAGGACAGATTGCAGCAAGCCAATGCCAGAATCATTGGGGTAGTTCTCAATCAGACCAAGCCCAATGACCAGGATTATTACTATTATTATTAGCAGCATTATCTGGCAAAAAGAGGCATGCCGGGATGAGATGGTACTATTCAAAAGGGATTTGATATGAGAAAAATATTGGTTCTATCGAATAGCTCAGGGGGTTTGTATAGTTTTAGAAAAGAATTGATTGAAGAGCTTATAAAGAATGGCTTTCAAGTAAACATATCGACGCCCAGAGGAACCAAAGTGGACCAGCTGGAGGAACTTGGTTGTATATTTATCGAGACTCCCATTGATCGTAGAGGTATGAATCCAGTCAGTGACCTACGACTAATATTAAACTACCGGCATACCATAAAAAAGATCAATCCGGACATTGTTCTTACCTATACCATAAAACCGAATATTTATGGCAGCATCGCATGCCGTTGGGCGAATATACCTTACCTGAACAACATCACCGGATTGGGCAGCGCCTTCCTAAAACCCAGCCTCCTTAGCAGCATCCTGATTATCATGTATAGAATAGCCTTCAAAGAGTCGAGGATGGTTTTTTTTCAGAACACCAATAATCTGGAATTTATGCAAGGGAAGAGAGCGATTTCCGGACCTTACAAACTTATCCCGGGGTCTGGAGTAAACCTTGAGCGGTTCAAATTTACTCCCTACCCTGATGCCAGCGATGCGATTGTCTTTAATTTCGTGGGAAGAGTTATGAAAGATAAAGGGATCGACGAATATCTAGCTGTTGCCAGGGAGATCAAGCAAAAATATCCTACAACCAGGTTTAATATCATTGGTTCGGTGGAGCCCAGCCAATCACATTATGAAAAGATCCTTGCCGAACATGAAAGGGAAGGCTCGATAACATACCTAGGCTATCAAGAGGATATTGTACCATTTTTGATAGGCAGCCATTGTATCATTCACCCTTCCCGAGGAGGGGAAGGGATGTCGAATGTACTTCTTGAAACTGCGGCTACAGGCAGATGCCTAATCGCGTCCGATATACCCGGTTGTCGGGAGATAATTGACGGTGGTATCAATGGCTTCACATTTCAGGCTGGCAATGCATATGATTTGATTGCGACAGTTGAAACATTCCTTAGTATGCCTCATGAGAAAAAGGCTGAAATGGGGAAAAGGAGTAGGGAAAAGGTAGAACGAGAGTTCGATAGGCAGATAGTTGTTGATAGTTATTTTGAAGAGATAGACAAAATTTTAAGAAATTACGATCTGAGCATCAGCATGAACTAATAGGAAAAGGCGGCAGCGTAGACGAGGGAGTGCCCCCATTGGGCTAGAGCGCACCAATGATATGAGACTTTGTTGTGCTCGTTTGGTTAAGATGCGGGAATGCCTGGAGCATAAACCTTGCTCTATCCGAAGGAAGGTCTCTGGAAAAAGGCTTAGGGAGGCAGTAAGAATTGTCAAAGGGATCAATCCTTTATATTGGAGGTTTTGAGCTGCCGGATAAGAATGCTGCAGCTCATCGGGTATTAAACAATGCCAAGATAATCAGAGAATTAGGTTATGAGGTTTTTTTTTAAGTGTCGACAAGAATCTTCCCTTTGGCAGTTCTGTAATGGATACTAAGAGGCTAATAGCTGGTTTTCCCAGTTGGTTTATCCCATATCCCGATACTAGGGCCCAGTGGATTCATTATCTGAGCAGTATTAAAGATTTTATCACAGTAGCCGCCCAATGTTCGGACCTTAAGGCGGTAATCTGCTATAATTACCAGGCTGCGGCATTTGTAAGAGTGATGAAATACTGTCGCCAAAATAATATTAAGGTAATGGCTGACTGTACCGAGTGGTACAGCACTAAAGGAAGCAGCCTTGCCTATAAAATCCTTAAGGGCTTGGATTCTCTGCTGCGAATGCGCTTAATTCACAAACGCGTAGACGGGCTTATGGTAATAAGCAAATACCTGGAGAGCTACTACGTCAAGAATGATTGCCTTATCAGAATCCCGCCATTGGTGGATCTGGAGGAGGAAAAGTGGCGCGCCGGATCAGAACAAGAGAGTTGCCCGGTAAAATTCGTCTATGCCGGAAGCCCTGGCGGCAAGCAGAAAGACAAGCTCTATCTGCTGATACAGGCGTTTTATGAACTTGATCCGAACTACGATTTTCGTTTCATTATAGTAGGTATAAGCCGGGAGAAGCATTTACAGCATTATGGTGAACAAGCCGGTTTACTAGATGTTCTAGGAGAGAAAGTAAGATTTCTTGGCAGGTTATCTCATATAGAAAGCTTGGAGCAAGTCAAGGGAGCAGATTTCACCATATTCATGCGTGAAGACACCAGAGTTAATAAAGCTGGTTTTCCCACTAAATTTGTGGAGAGCATAAGCTGCGGTGTGCCCGTTATAACCAACAAAACAAGTGACCTCTCCGACTATCTCCGCGATGGCGAGAACGGATTCTGGCTAGAAGGGGATATAGCCGCCACTCTGCAACGAATTCTCAACATGGAAAAAAGTCAACTGCAAAAAATGAAACAACGGATTGAACGAGCTACCTTTGACTACCATGCTTATGTGGAAGAATTGGCTGTTTGGCTTGAGCTTGAGCCTCAGTATCCGACGGAGGTGTTATGTGCTGATGCCGGGCGCAAAACCAAAAGTGATGCTGCATTATATTATGCCTCCCAAGACTAGTGGGCCCAATACTTCCATGCAGCGCATCGAGTCGTCTTGGCTGCACGATAATTTTGAATTTGGGCGTTTAGTTCAGGATGAGCGCCCTGGAAAGTTTTTGAACATCCGGCTATTGAGGAAGATGATTGCTCAGGTCAAGGCATTCCGACCGGACCTGATTCATTTATCGGGTTTACAGAATGCCGCGTTTTACGGTGTTTTAGCCGCAAGAATCGGTGGCTGCAGAAACATACTGACAGCGGTGCGAGGTAGTGCAACCGAAGCTATTGGGATTAATAAGGCTGCACAATTACTATTCAGGTATCTTATCGAGCCAATCACTATGCGGATGAGCAGTGCTGTTTACACGGTATGCGAAGATATGGCGGGAAAATTCGGGATTGCCAACAGAAATAATTATGTCGGAGTTGTATATAACGCGGCGCCCATAATAATCCCCGGGGAATATGCGAGAGATGATTTCCGCAACGAAATTGATGCCAGGCCAGACGATGTGCTGGTGGCCGTAGTTGGTCGTATGACATATGATAAGGGTATTTCCTATATCATAGATGCAATTAAAAGTGGGTGCCATGAGAAAGCTATATTTGTTTTTGTTGGTGATGGACCCTACTGTGAGATATTAGAAAGGCAATTAGAATTAGAATTGACTGTGGGTAGAGTACATGTGCTGGGCAAAAGAAGCGATGTTTTAAGAATCTTGGCGGGCTGTGATATGTTTTTATTTGCCACACTGCATGAAAACTTATCAAATGCTCTGTTAGAAGCCTGTTCTATGGGATTAGCCATAATCGCCACGGCGGTAGGAGGGAATCCGGAGGTAATTTGTGATAACGTCAATGGGCTACTCGTTCCTTCAGGTGACAGTGCCGCTATTGTTAAGTCAATTAATCACTTGTGCGAAAACGGTGAGGAACGAAAAAGGCTGGGAAAAGCAGCCCAGAAAACGATCGAAGAAAAGTTTTCCCAGCAAAAGGTATATGGGCAAATAAACGATTTATATAAGGATCTCATATATTAATGTGAGAGTGGCGTTTATGGACGATAGAGGTATAGTCCTGATCTATACATTTAGTCCTTTCCCGTTTGGAGAAGCTGCGTCCAACCGAATTATGGCGTTGGCACAGTGCATACAGATGGCCGGTTACAAAGCAATAGTATTGGGCAACGGGGGGGAACGGGAACAGGACTATGAACCAACCCGAAAAACATTCGTATATGAAGGCATAGAATACCGCTCGTACGCCATGGCGGGTACTGGGCGGATAGCCAGCACCCTGAACCGCAATAATATACTGAAGATTATCAAGAAGCATTTAGCCCCTGACGAGCAAAACCGGATTAGAATAGTCTACGCCACATATAGGAATTATGGGCTATGGCTGCATTATGTTCTGAAGCGCATCTTACATCATCCTGCTGTAGTGGATGTGACCGAGTGGCACAGCAGCAACCAGTTTGGTGGCGGCAGACTAAATCCGTACTATTGGATCCACAACCTCCGGATCAGATGGCTAATTCCCCGGGCAAAAAACATTATTTGTATTACCAGCTACTTGGACAGATTCTATAAGCAACGAGGCTGTAATACGGTCTTAATTCCCCCACAGGTTATAATGGAAAACTATCTTCGCCATAAGAACCCGCCCCTGCCTCCCGTTCGATTGTTCTATGCTGGGACCGCCGCCAAAAAAGATTATCTCGATGTCATGCTGGATGGTTTAGTATCATTGCCCGAAATCGAACGGGCGAAAATAACCCTCACAGTATTGGGATTGAGCCGGTCAGGGTTTATGGAACAGTTTCCGCGAGCCCAGTATTATATTGATACTATGCAGGAATCCCTTCAGATCGTCGGTCGGGTATCCAAGAATGAGGTGGATCAGCGATTATCAGAAGCTCACTTTTTGATATTGATGCGCCCGGATAGCAGATACTCCAGGGCTGGCTTTCCTTCCAAGGTACCGGAAGCTATGGCAGCTGGGGTGCCGGTGATCACTAATGTAACCAGCGATTTAGGTATGTATATTAGAGATGGAAAAAATGGCTTTATAGTAGATGGATTTAATGCATCCGCATTTGCTGATGTTATTCACAAGGTGGTTGGAATTAATGACGAAGTCTTCCAGTCCATGTCAGGAGAAGCTCTGCGTACTGCAGCGCATATGTTTGACCGACACATGCACGTCACAGAGATGAAGGAGTTTCTGGCCCAATCCTTGGCTGCAAAAATAGATTCTGACATCGTGTACTATAGTTAGAATTAATACTTGTAAAAGCCAAAATGAAAAAACCGGAAAGATTGAAGCGATGTTAACATTTCTCAAGAGCCTGCTGCAAATGAACATGCTGAAATCGGCGTTGGCCTTAACTGGCGGACGTTTTTTCAACCTTGCGGTATCTATGATACTATTATTGATCCAAGCAAGGTTTATAGGGCCGGAAATAACTGGCTTATGCCAATCGTATAGCATTCCAGTCGGGTATTTGTGGATACTAACACTGGGCGTATCTTCAGCCTTGGCACGAGAATTACCGTATTATCTAGCCCGGGGAGAGCACGAAAGAGCCATGAATTTAACTCAAACCGCCCAATCCTTTTCGATAGTGGTTGGTGGGTTGTGTGCCAGCGCATTTTTGTTGTTATCCATTAGGGCACTAATATTAGGGGATTACCTGTCTGCGGCGGGTTGGGGGTTTCAGATTGTTGCTGGTTTCACGGTAATATATAGTTCCTATATTCAGACACTATACAGAACCACCGCCGAGTTCGTTACAATTGCCAAAGCAAGTACAATTTCAGCAGTAACCAGCATCGTTACTTTTCCGCTCATATTCGTAAATGCATACTTGGGGATTTGGACCAGGGGTATGGCAATGTCCCTGATGTCAAATGCCTTCTTATTCATCAAGCGGCCTTTTAAGCTATCATTTGACTTTGACTTTCAACAGTTGAGTCAATTGATCAAGTTTGGAGTACCGTTGATTGCCATAGGTTATATAGAGTCTTCGCTTTGGACCAGTACCCAGTTAAGCTTGATATTCAAACTGGGTGGAAAGACTTCATTAGGGCTGTTTACATTCACATATGGTATTTTAAGTGCTCTGCTGATTGTTCCGAATGCAGTCGCTGAAATTCTAAGACCAAGATTCGCTGCTGTTTATGGGGAGACAGACGGCGATATTAAAAAGACGTTGACTGTTGCTGTTAAACCTTTAGCGGCCGCCTTTATTGTGTCTGTGTTAATGGCATTATTAGCTTATCTAATAGTCGATGATATAATTATTCGATTACTGCCCAAATATCTTGACGCCATACCAGCTTTAGGCATAGGGCTGCTGTTAATCCCGGTAATGACGGTTAAATGTATTAAGTATATCTTTGTAGTGTGCAAAAATATGGCCCATAATCTTATCTCAACTGTACCAGGTTTCTTGGTAGGAACAGCATTATTATATACATTGTTAACGCGCGGGGCTGGTTTTGAATATATTTTTCTCCCCTACGTAATCGGTCAGCTCTTGAATTTCTTTATTTCGCTTATTATCTTGCTATTCGAGATAAAAAGGGAGCGTCATGAAGCATTTGATTGAATGGAATAATTCAACCAAACGAGAAAAGTCGTTTTTAGAGACTAATGATTGGCTTGCGCTGATTATGCTGGCACTCACTGGATTAGGTATAAATCAAATTTCCTATAACAATATGTTAAGTGTACTTATACAAGTGTTCTTACTGGGTTTGGTTTTCCTTTTGTACAGAAAACGGCCAGCGATGATAATGGTAGCCTACATTTTTTTGACTATACTTCCGCTTAGGTTGTATGCAGGTTTTAGCGAATCGGGGCAAGGAGTTTATACGTTAAATCCCAAGATATGTATTGCATTTGCTGTTTTTTTTATGATTTATGAACTGGTTATTGTAAAACGCAAATATAGGATTGATTTGTTAATCCTTCTGTTTGTAGCAGTAATGATCTGCTCATTGGCGTGGGCCATCTCCATGAACTCTTATACGTACCATTTTTGGTGGATGTGCATAGCTTACGTGTTTTTCCCCCTATTAATAAGAGAAGACCACGATATTCGGATTGTGGTTGTTTCGTATATTGTTGCTGTAGATGTTTTCTGTCTTAGAATTCTGCCAATATTGCTTACGGAAACCGGCTTGTATAGGGGTAGTATTAATCTGAACCCTAATTATGCAGCGTTTTTTGTAATTATTAGTATGGCTCTTATCTTCACAATGCTGACGCATTATCGAACGGTAATATCTCAGAAAATGAAGCTGCTTTTCTTCGCAAGTGCTGTTCTCGATGTGATTACTATGTCATCCTTTGCTTCCCGGACATCCTTTGTAATGCTGGCTATCTTGATATTTATATATTTATTGTTCAACCATAAGCAGATTAAAACCGTCCTGCTGACGGTTATTGGGGTGTTAACGTTATCCATAATCCTTAACCACTATGGAGTCTTTGATCCCGTGCTATTGCGTTTTGCAGATGATAGTGCCAGCACCGGCGGGGGGAGAATCCCTATCCAGATGGAATTGCTAAAATCGGTTTATTCTGGTGACGTTGGGAGGCTCATATTTGGCAATGGCTATTTAACTGCCGCCAATTTCGGGCTAAGTAGGCAAGCCCACAACAGTTATATTAGCATACTGCTTGGTTTCGGATTGGTAGGACTTCTTATTTATCTGGCTTATCTGTTTAGATTATTTATCCTGCTGAGAAACAGCGAATACAGCTTTTTTCTGATTATGTTTTATTTTCTGATTCTATATTCCTTCTCACTGGAACCTTACCATATCGTAGAAGGCATCACTATCTTTTGCCTATTGAGTGGGATTAACACTATAAGTATGCCTATGGAACTGCTTCAGGAACAATCTGATCATGGTGTGGAAGTGTAGGTAATATGAAACGCCTCCTGTTTATTATCCCGGCCTTTAACCACGGCGGAACTAATCGTAGTCTTCTAAATATCCTTTCCTGTCTGGATGACGAGTATTATAGCAAGGATATTTTTGCTCTTTCCCATATGGGCCCTTATCGTGAAATATTCGCTCCATTTAGGATATTAAACAGGAGCCTGCTCCTATCTTCTATCTTTGAGAGTTACGAACATATCAAGCAGGAGCCCTGGATTGAAAGAAGTAAAAAAACGCTGGTTAAACTCTTATTCTACGGCTTGAAGGCTGTGGTTGGGGAAAAGGCCTTGGAATGGTCTTATAGAAGAGCGGCAAAAAGAATTGGATATATGAATTATGACACAGTGATTGCCATGCAGGAGGAACGGGCAACTCATTTTACTTCCCATATAAAGACGCGTAAAGTAGCGTGGATACGCAGTGACTACGACAATTATTTTGCCCTTGCTCAGAATGACGAGGAACATATCTACAATCGCTTTGATCACATAATATGTGTCTCTGCGTTTACCCGCGAGGTTTTTATCAAAAGATACCCCTCACTTGCGAGCAAATGCCATGGTATACATAACATGATTGATTATAAGGCGATTATTGCTTTATCCCAGGATGTTGAGGAGATAGATGAGAGGTTTACCGCCGATTCGTTCTGTATTATTTCCATCGGCCGTCTGAGTCCGGTAAAGCAGTTTAACATTATTCCAAAGCTGGCAGCCCAACTGAAAAAAGATGGATGTAGGCTGCGTTGGTATATAATCGGTGCCGGGGAGGAAGAGCAGAGTATTCAAAACCAGATAGACCAACATCAGGTTTCTGATATGGTCATCCTCTTAGGGCAAAAAAACAATCCCTACCCATACCTCAAGAGGGCCCATCTGCTGGTCTGCACCTCCGCATCTGAAGCCTGCCCGAACGTTATCAACGAGGCCCGGATATTACATGTCCCGGTAGTGACCACAGATTTCGGTTCGGCACCGGAATTCATCAACAACGGAACTAACGGAATTATTGCCAGCCAGGACAATCTTAAAAATGCAATAGAAGAAATGATAAATAATCAAGAGCTTTACCAGCAAATCAAAACCAACATTAGTTCTTTTCAATATTCAAATGATAGTATCCTCAAGCAAATAACAATGCTTATATAGTTTTTAACAAGATTCCTAATTATGGGCGCGAAGTCCATATCTTTCCGTGATAAATCCAGCATATCTCAACCCTATCGTCGTTCATTCTACGTCGATGATTTTACATTTCAATTCTCAAACCAATCCCTAACCAACTGAGGCCGATCGATCTTGCCATTTTTATTCATGGGTAGTTTCTCTAATTTGTGTATCTTGGTTGGAATCATGTATTTGGGTAGAAGTGGAATCAGGTTCTTTCTTATACTTGCCTTCGTTAGCTGAATACTCCAGTCGTCGAGAGCCATGCGTCCGGTAGTTGAGAGCCACCCGTCCGGCCAAACGGGAGCCACTCGTCCGGAGCTAGAGAGCCAGGGAGGGTTTCTTCGGTACAATGAATTAATGCACAAACGTGTAAATTCATTTACTGGGAGGTCATACCATGATCCCGTACCGAGAAATTATCCGACTCCACTGTCAGGGGCTAAGCCAACGCAGTATCGCTGCAAGCTGTAAATGCTCCCGCAACACCGTTGCCAAGGTAATTGGCAGAGCGAAAGAGTTAAATCTTTCATGGCCGCTGCCAACTGAAGCCACCGCTGGTGATTTAGAAAACAAATTCTTTGATAAACCATCAATACGTGATACCGGGCGGTGTTATCCTGATTTAGAGCATATTCATAAAGAAATGGCCAAATCAGGAGTAACCTTAAGGCTTCTATGGGGCGAATACTGCGAGGAATGCCGACAAAACCGAAAACAGCCTCTTATGTACTCGCAGTTTTGCTACCACTATCAGGAATATGCCCAGACTAAAAGGGCTACCATGCATATTCCCCGTAAACCCGGTGAACAAATCGAAGTTGATTGGGCCGGACAGACCATGAACATCTTTGATCGCGATACCGGAGAGGCATTGCCAGCATATATCTTCATCGGAGTGCTGTCCTACAGTCAATATACCTACGTAGAGGCATTCCTGTCACAGAATCAAGAAAGCTGGATAACCGCCCATACCAACATGTATCGATACTTTGGAGGCGTCAGCCGAATACTGGTCCCGGATAATCTTAAAACCGGAGTAACCAATCCTGATCGCTATGATCCAACCATAAACAAAGTCTATCAGGAGATGGCTGAATACTATGGTACAGCAGTAATCCCGGCCCGGGTACGAAAACCCAAGGATAAACCTAATGCCGAAATGGCAGTCAGTATAACAACCCGTTGGATCGTTGCTGCTTTACGTAACCAGAAGTTCTTCAGTATTACTGAACTCAATAAGGCGATTGAAGAAAAACTTGAATCTTACAATCACAAACAGTTTCAAAAGAAGGACGGTAGTCGTTACAGTTTTTTCGTTAATGAAGAAAAGCCAATGCTTTTGCCATTACCAGCCCAACCCTATGAGATAGCAACCTGGAAAGCTGCTACCGTGGCATACAATTGTCATATTCAGGTGGAAAAGAACTATTACAGCTGTCCGTCAGAGTATCTAAAACAACAGGTTGATGTCAGGATGACACGTAATGTCATCGAGGTCTTTTACAATAATCATAGAATCTGCTCCCATGTAAGACTGCACGGACGACCGGGGCAATATAGCACGGTTCCTGAACATATGCCTAAAGCGCAACAGGAATATGTTAAATGGGATTCCGCCCGATTCATCTCCTGGGCTGAAAGCATTGGTTCCTGTACCGCTACTGTGGTCAAGGCTATCCTAAATGCCTACAAGGTAGAACAGCAAAGCTATCGAAGCTGTATGGGTCTTTTAAAACTGGCTGACAAATACTCGGTCAACCGCTTGGAAGCTGCCTGTAAAAAGGCTTTATCTTTTACCCCTAACCCCAGCCTGAAAAGTGTCAAGACGATTCTTTCCACTGGCCAGGACAAGGTTCTTGATGAAGCTCCTGCCTCAACTGTAAAAAATAATGCTCAATACGGATTTGTCCGTGGCGCAGACTATTACGGGAGGGCTGGCGAATGACAACAAATCAGGCTACGATAAACAAACTTATTGAAATGCGTATGACCACCATGGCTGAAGGTTTTCGTCAGCAATTAAGAGATCATTCGCTTACGCATCTTTCCTTTGAAGAGCGTATGAGTATTTTGGTAGACGCAGAGTATATCAGCCGTAAGAATAATCGCTTGAAAAGGCTTATCAAAAAGGCTGATTTCGATCAGGGCTATGCCTGCATCGCAGATATTAATTACAGTGCAGGCAGGAAACTCAAGAAATCGCAGATCGACAGCCTGGCTACTTGTGATTACATTGACCAAAAGCACAATATCATTATCATGGGTGCTTCCGGCTCCGGCAAATCATATCTGGCCTGTGCCTTCGGCCTGGAAGCCTGTAAAAGGTATTACTCCGTAAAATATATTCGCCTGCCGGAGCTACTGTCTGATCTGGCAGTTGCTCGCGGGGAAGGCATATATAAAAAAGTTCTTGGTCAGTACAGTAAGCCCAATCTATTAATCATGGATGAATGGATGTTGGTGTCTTTGACTGAAACCGAAGCCAGAGATTTATTGGAGATTATCCATTCTCGTCATAAAAGGGCTTCCACTATTTTCTGTTCTCAGTTCATGCCAGCCGGCTGGCATGGCAAAATCGGAGAAGCTACGCTGGCGGACGCCATCTTGGATCGAATCGTCTATGATTCACATGTGATTGAAATCCATGGCGGTGAACAAGAATCCTCCATGCGTGAGTTATATGGAATCCACAATCAAATAATGGTCTAATCGAGTCTTTGAAATCCAATGCCGCCCCTTCGTACGAACGATGAGATAATTGGCTCCCGTTTGCCCGGACGGGTGGCTCATAATTCACCGGAACTATGGCTCACTGTTGCCCGGAACCGTGGCTTTCTGAGGCCGGTGTAAACAGTTAGCTCATTACTTCCTTCATAAAACATAGTTATTTCCTGTTTTTCCTTGTTGTATATTACACAGGAATTATGTATACCTTCGATGCTTAATAAGGCTGTCTCGATCTCACCC
>Ga0209312_1000103_pt1 | contig 94363 bp, 89 predicted proteins | sample BioC13SIPDNA_4_FD_185744 | JGI IMG/M metagenome (GOLD analysis project Ga0209312, IMG submission 185744) | Anaerobic biogas reactor microbial communites from Washington, USA - Biogas_R1_B C13 SIP DNA (SPAdes) (version 2) | ecosystem: Engineered > Bioreactor > Anaerobic > Unclassified | place... | reverse complement strand
TCATGTCGGTTCTCCTGGATTGCGGACGGACTTGATTGTCCACCCGCCTCCTAGGTATGATGCCCCCCGTGAATCGGAACGACAGCCGCCTAATTACTCAACTGCCGCGTAGCGGCTTAGTTCAACAAGGGGGTCCAGAGTACCCGTCACAAGGTGCCGGGTCCCCTGACCCCTGACGTTGGAGCATGAACAGGAAATGACAGGAACGGGGACAATGCGGATTTTGACGGCAGTGTTCGTCTGCTTGTTCGGCGGACTCGGCCTTCTGCTCAATTTGTTCGGCTTCGCAATGAACGGTCCATTTGAGCCGCCGATGGGAGTAACTTCAGAAGAACATTTCCGGCGCATTGATTCGGGATACTACCGGATGGAGTCGGCTTTCACCATGTTGTGGCTCGGTGCTTACATAGCGACAGTCCTGCTTCCTCACAGGTGGGTCATCAAAACGGTAATTCGGTACAGAGTTGTGATGAGCGTCCTTCTGACGCCGCTCGTGATTCTCGTCGGATCGGCGACACTCCAACTTGCTGTTGCTCTGTGCACCGACCGTGTTGCCTTCTGGAACCGGGTTGGCTGGCTCTTTCGAGACGCCACCTTTCTCTGCTTCTTTCTTCCTGCTCCCATTTCACTGCAAGCATCACGAGATAGGGACAAAAGACTGAGGAGGCTCCAACCAGCAACCGCACCCCATTCGGAGCCCGCTGCGCGGTCTCCTCAAGGGTGAGTTGCATCCTTGTGTGAAATAATATGAAACGATGGATGCCATATATTATCGGGACGCCATTGATTGCCGCGGGACTCTCCTTCCTTATTCTCATTGCAAGGGGGTCTGATTGGCATGCTTACCCTCACCATATTCTGGTGAATGCACTGTTTAACACAATAATGGCAATTATCGTCGCCCCCGGATTATTGTTAGCACTGATATTCCCTTTTTTTGCAAATTGGCATGACGGATTCCCCCTCCTATTTATTGTGGGGTTGATGTGGGGCGCGGTCCTTATCTGGCTTATACGGAAGCTATATTCAAGAATATGGAAACAAAAATAGCACCCAACAAGCGGTTCCAGAGCGCGCAAAGTGCCCTGTCCCCAGAACGCTGACGTTCGAAGCAAGAAATGAAAATACCACCCGATATTCCCGGCAGACCCTACACGACGCGCGAACTTAAGGGTATGGGTATTGTCCTGATTATCATGGGCCTACTTATCGCCATCTATGCGCGTTCGCTCTACAACTACGGCGCAGAACCGCAGATGGTGCACACAAAAGGGGGCACCGAACTAATGCCCGAGATCCCGAAAAAAAGTCCCATGAACCAGATAATTGAGGTATCCGGACTCGGGCTGGCCGCCCTTGGACTTATACCCTTGGCCATAGGCTTTCATAAAAGGAAATGAAATCGCTTCGAACAAGCGGGTCCGTACGGCGCACAAGTTGCCGAAACTAGGCGGGCTTGGGACGATCAACCCAGTCGCGGCCCCCCCGACTTAGTCTGTGCGCCGTCCGAGGCCTGACGTTCGCTGAAAGAAGATGAAGATCACAACACAAATCCTCACGGCACTCCTTGGAGTCGTCCTGATCGCCTATTCCACCCTCCAGAGCACACATCCGATTGCCGTGTGGTCTGACTTCAAAGCATTCCAGGCGAGAGTTGCCCAAAACGACCAGTGTGCGGACATCCTCAAACACGGCGGAGAATCTGAACACAAGTGCTTCGACGACTTGATAACCAAGGTGTGGAATCTCAAAGACGCTTGGCGAATGATCAGATACGTGGGGATTCTTTTGATTTTCATCCCGGTCATTCAGATCGCTGCGGACAGAAAGAAAAGAGACAGGGAACCAGCGCGTTGAGGCTATCGGCGACCCGGGATCGCCTCAGCCTCACGCGTAACGTTGGATGCCGACTGGTGATTGACAAGCCGAGGGCCATGCACTACATTGTCGTGCAGGAGACTTGGCATGACAACTTTGACGATTCGACTACCCAATTCGCTTAAGACGGAACTCGATATGATCAGTCGCGAGGAAAAACGCGGCGTCAGCGATATCGTCAGGGATTCCCTGCGCCGCTATATTGCGACAGAGCGTTTCCGTTCCGTGCGCAGGAAGATCCTCCCTTTTGCTGAAGCGCAAGGCCTTTTGACCGATGAGGATATTTTCAAGGCCCTGCAATGAGGGTCGTACTTGATGTTAATGTGGCGATCGCCGCGGCCGCAACCCGCGGGCTGTGCGAAGCCATCATGGAACTCTGCATCGATCAACATCAGATCATCCTATGCGGAGGGATTCTGGATGAAATCGAAGATCAGCTGCGGCATAAGCTGCGAATTCCCCGGCCGATCATTGCCGAGTACATAAATTTACTTGCGAGCAACGCTCAGGTTCTAAGGCCAGTAGCGATCGACTCAACTGCTTGTCGTGACCCTGATGACCTAATGTTATTGGGCGTGGCCATCAGTGGTGGGGCGGACGCCATCATTACCGGAGATAAAGATCTGCTCTTGCTAAAAAGCTTCAAGGGCGTCAAAATCGCGACGCTCCGCACATTTTGGGAGACCAATCAGAAACCGCAAAGAGCATCCAATAAGGCGCTGCGTCGGAACAAGGGCAGCGACGCCGGGAAATAACGGCTTCCGGACTGCGCTTTGAGGTTTTCGGGAACCCGCCGCGAATTATAGCCCTAGGACGTTTCCAACAATGGCGTCGCGAATCTCCCGGATGGAAACCGGAGAGCGGCACGGGGGCGTCCCGGCTCCATTTCGTCGAACACATCAGGAGACATCCATGAACGCATTGAAGATCGAAGGTTTCAGGAAGCAAGGCCATGAGTATTTTTGAAGTCGGCATGCTGGTTTGCTTTGGCGTGAGCTGGCCAATATCCATCGCCAAGGCGATTCGGACCCGGATTGTGGCGGGCAAGAGCCCCCTGTTCATGGCCGTGCTCTGCTGCGGGTATGCCTTCGGCATCCTGCACAAGTTGTTCTACTCCCTGGACGGGGTCATCGTGCTCTATGCCCTCAACCTGGTTTTGGTGGCGACCGATCTGGCCTTGTATTTCAAGTATGTACCAAGGCCAGCGGAGGGCATTCAGGCGCCGCGGTGAGGCCGGCGGCATTCTTTTTCAATATTCAATGTTCAATCATCAAGAGAACAGCCAACGGACGCATCCCTGTTGCATTGACAATGATCGGCCAAATTTGGAGTGCGGCGGGAAGCGAGGCTCGGGGAAGCCACGCCGCTTTATGATTCTTCAGCCAACGGACAGAACAGCCCGGACGGCGCGGCGCGCCGTCCCTACCAAAACAGCCAAAGCGGGGCCGCGGCACCAGGCACCTTGTCCCCGCACTCCAAAATGGCCCATAGAAACACGGCCCGGGTTGCAGCCGGGAGCGGGGAGGCCGGCGAAGCCAATCGGGGTTTTCCACACAATGGATCCGGCCGCGGCCGGACCACACAAGGGAAAGAATGTTTCCACACTGTGGAAAAACAGGCCGTATTTTTCCACACAATGGAAAAAGTTTTTGGCGTTTTTCCACACAATGGAAGAAATGTTTCCACAGTGTGGAAAAATCTTGCACCGCGATTTACAGGGCCGGGGGCTGGAGGGCGTCGTCCTGCCGGCGCTTGTATTCGAGGGCCTTGACGAGGACTTCGGCGAGGGAGGCGCAACCGAGCTTGCGCTTGATGTTGGCGCGGTGCACGTCGACAGTGCGTCCGCTGAGGCCGAATTGCTCGGCGATGTCGCGGGTGCTGAGGCCGCCGCCGATGGCGTAGAGGATTTCGCCCTCGCGGGCGGTGAGACCTTCGAATCCCGCGGTCTCCTTTTCAGCCGAGGCGGCGTGATGTCCGGCCAGGAGGTCGGCGGCGGCGGGGCTCAGGTAGTTGCGGCCGGCCCGCACCTCCCGGAGGGCGGCGACGAGCGTTTCCTCGGCCTGGTCCTTCATGACGTAGCCCTGGGCACCGGCGCGGAGGGCTTTTTCGGCATAGATGGTTTCGTCATGCATGGAAAGCACGAGAATCTTGCCCGGGTAGCCTTTGGCGCGGGCCTCGCGGATCCACTCCAGCCCGCTGCGGTCGCGCAGGGAGAGGTCCAGCACCACGCAATCGGGCTGGCGGGCGGCCAGCGCGGCCAGGCCGTCTTCGTAGCTGCCGGCTTCGGCGCAGACGATGAAATCGGCCTCGCGCGCGAGCAGCGCGGCCAGGCCCTGGCGCACGATGGCGTGATCGTCCACCAGCAGCAGGGAGGTTTTGGCAGCGGACATGGCGTTGTTCAATCCCGTTCCGCGCGCGGATCGCGGCGCATCAGTTCGGCCACCGCTTCTCGGGGCGGCTTTCCGCAGTTGACGATGGCGTCCACTTGTTCGATGACGGGCACGGCCACTGCCGCTTCGCGGGCCAGGGCCAGCGCCGTTCCGCAGGTGCAGACGCCTTCGGCAACCTGTTCCATGCCGGCGAGGATCGCGGGAAGCGATTCGCCCCGGCCGAGGCGTTCGCCGACCGTGCGGTTGCGGCTCTGGGGGCTCATGCAGGTGACCATCAGGTCGCCGATGCCGCTCAGTCCGTTGAAGGTCTGCGGGTGTGCGCCGAGAGCCGCGCCCAGGCGCGTCATTTCGGCCAGTCCGCGGGTGATGAGGGCGGCCTTGGCGTTGTTGCCGAAGCCGAGGCCGTCGCAGATGCCCGCCGCCAGGGCAATGACATTCTTGAGGGCGCCGCCGAGTTCCACCCCGCGCACGTCGTCGCTGGTATAAACGCGAAAGGTGTCGCCGGTGAACAGTTCCTGGAAGCAGCGCGCCAGGTCGGCATCAGCGCAGGCCACCGTGACGGCGGTCGGCACGCCCCGGGCGGTCTCCGGCGCGATGCTCGGTCCCGAGAGCGCGGCGGGGGATTTGACGCCCCAGAGTTCGGCAATGATTTCCGTCATGCGCTCCCGCGTGACTTCGTCGAAGCCTTTGGTGGCGCTGACCACCGGGAGCGAGCCGGCGGCGCGGCAGGCCGCGGCAAATTGCTCCAGGGTGGCGCGCACGTATTTCGAGGGGACGACCAGGACGACGGCCTCCGCGCCGGCGAGGGCCTCGGCGGCATCGGCGGTCCAGACGAACGCCTCCGGCAATTCAACCCCGGGCAGGAATTTGCGGTTTCGGCGGGTGGCGCGGATTTCTGCCAGATAGTCTGCTGCGGGACCCCAGATGCGCGGGGCGTGGCCATTGCGGAGGAGGGTCAGCGCCAGCGCGGTGCCCCAGCCTCCGTCGCCGATGACCGCCACCTTCATGAATCGCCGCCGGGATTGTCCACCACGATTTCATTGGCGGGCGCTGCGCCGTCGGGTCCCTTGTCGTAGGGCGTGGTGAGATAGACGTGCTTGATCCACGAATTGAAGAATTCGTTGCGGTTGGCGCGCCAGTTGTTCACCGGATTCTGCTCGTTGAGGTTTTCCAGCGGACCGACATCCGGCCGGCCTTTGAGGCGATCGCGCGCCGCTTCGGCCAGCAGGCGGCTGGAATTGTACTCCTGGTGCCCGAGGTGCATGATGATCTGGTGGTCGGGGGTTTCGAAGATCGTGTAACCGCCCTGGTCGGCATGCGCCAGGAGGCGGATTCGGCCGGCTTGTTCCGCGGCTTCGAGCACGGCGTCATCGATTCCGGAATGGCGGCTTTGGGGGCACCAGAAGACATCGTCGAGCCCGCCCATGATGGGATGGTCAGGCACGAGGTTACGGGTAGGATAGATGCCGAACACCTTCCGGGGATACATTTTCTTTTCGATGCCGAGGTATTTCGCCAGGGCGAGGCCGCCCCAGCAAATGCCCAGGATGCAGGTCTGGCTGGCCTTGGCCACATCGATGATGCCGCATAATTCCCGCCAGTAGGTGACTTGCTCCCAGGGCAGTTCTTCGACGGGGGCGCCCGTGACGATCAGTCCGTCGAGGGTGGCCACGGACTGGGCCCAGTCGAAGGGGAGGTAGTGCTTGTCGAGGTGCGCCCGGTCCGAGCTTTTGTAGTCATGTTCGCGCAGGCGGATCCAAACGGGGATGATCTGGAGGATGCTGCGGCCCATGGGCGCCAGCAGGTTGAACTCGTAATCCTCCGCGTGCGGCATGATGTTGAGGATGCCGATGCGCAGAGGGCGGATGTCCTGGTGCTCGGCGGCCTCCTCGCTGAGCCAGGCCACATGGTGCTGCTCGAACAGCGGCTTCAACCGGTGGTTGGGCGACAGGCGGATGGTCACGATGCGCTCCTCACAAGGGTTGTTATCCTGCCACCGCGCTCCCGCCCCTGTCCATCCCGAAAGGCACGCCGCGCGGGAATAAGCGCATCAACTCCAGCGGCCCTGCGCCGCGGGTGAATCAGGACCGGCGCAGGGATCGGCACCCTTCTGTCCCTGGTACTCCTTCCCTCACGACCAAGGCCATGGGAATCCCGATGCCCCATCAGAAGAACAGATCCCGCTCGCCGGCGACGATGCGCCGGTAGTTCGCTTCGAACGCGGGCCAGATTTTCGGCTGGGTACGGCGAACCTCGTCGAGCTCTTGCCGGAGGAGTTCCTCGCCGACGGCCTGCGTCTCGGGCGTGGCAAAATCGTCGAGCCATTCCTTGAAGGTCAGGATGGCGTTCAGTTTGCAGAACCTGCCCTCGGCGCCGCTGCGCAGGAGGTCCATGATGCACTTGCCGGTGCGCCCGCAGCGATAGCCCGCCGTGCAGAAGCTGGTGATACAGCCCAGGCCGGCCCATTCGCGGATGCATTCATCGAGTCCGCGCGGATCGCCCAGGAGGAATTGCTGGCGTTCGCCCTTCTGCTTTTCCTGCCCGTCGGCATAGGCGCCGACGCCGACGTTGGAGGCGGCGTCCATTTGCGTGACGCCCAGCGGCAGCAGGCGGCGGCGCATTTCGGGCGTTTCGCGCGCGGTGATGATCAGGCCGGCGTACGGCACCGCCAGCCGGGCCAATACCACGATGCGCTCGAAGTCGGCATCGCTCACCCGCCAGGGCGAAGCCCCGGCGAAGGGGGTGTTGACGGCGGGCTCGAGGCGCGGAAACGACAGCGTATGGGGGCCGATGCCGCAGAACCGCTCCATCTCGTGCACATGGGCCTGCTGTGCCAGCAGTTCGAAGCGCCAGTCGGCAAGGCCATAGAGCACCCCGAGGCCGTTGTCGTCGATGCCCGCCTCCTGGGCGCGGTGCATCGCGGTCAGCCGCCAGCGGAAGTCGCCCTTGATGGTGCCCGCCGGATGCATCTGGGCGTAGCGGCGGCGGTCGTAGGTTTCCTGAAACACCTGGAAGGTGCCGAGTCCGCAGTCGTGCAGGACCTTGAGTTCGGCAATGGACATGGGCGCGGCATTGACGTTGACGCGGCGGATCTGGCCCCGGCCCTTGCGCGCCGGCACATTCACGGAATAGACCGTGCGGATGCTTTCCGCGATGTAATCCAGCCCCGATTCCGGATGCTCGCCATATACCACGATCAGGCGTTTGTGGCCCAGCTGGCCCGCCAGGGCCTCGGTCTCGGCCCGCACTTCGGCCATGGTCAGCACTCGCCGTTCTACGGCGGGATTGGAACTGCGCAGCCCGCAATAGACGCAATTGTTCACGCATTTGCTGCCGAGGTAGAGGGGCGCGAAGGTCACGATGCGATTGTCGTAAACCTTGTGTTTGACGGCGCCGGCTGCCGCGCGCATCTCCTCCCGCAATCCGGGATCGCGCACCCGCATCAGCCGGGCGAGTTCTTCTTGCGACAACGTCTCGACGGCCAGGGCCTTGGCAATGATGTCGCGCACGCGGGCCGGGTCCGGCTCCTCCGTCTCCGCCAGCAGGCGGAGAATCTCCGCATCATTGACCCAATCCGACCCGTCCGGGTCCAGATACTTCCCGATTTCCGCCGGAACGATGCGCTCCCGGACCCAGTGCTGACTTGCCACGACCGTCATTACATTAACTCGATTCTTCCGGCAGCGCGCCTGCGGGAATCCGCGGTCCTGTCACCACCGGACCAAGTTGCTGAACCGAAACAGTGGATACCCATACCGCACCTGGAGGCAATTCACAACTGCCACTTGGAGCATCCCCCGGGGCAAACGCATCAAAATTCTCCGTTAGCCTTCAACGCCAAGGGTGCAACCGGCGCGAGAAAAACGCAAACGCCGCCCTCATCGCCCACCGGGGATCGCACCGCCTGGCCGGTCCGGACGGGGCGATCGCCAAACACGCCCGCAGGGCATCCGCGGCAACCAATTTTCTTGCGGGCCCCGGGATGCCCCCGTTATATTGACGTTGCAGGGTGTCGCCCTGGGAAGGAAAGTGTCATGGCGTTGATCAACTTCGATTGTCCGGAATGCGGCCACAACCTCGAAGTGGACGAGGGCGGCGCGGGTTTCATCGTTAAATGCCCCGAGTGCGGCAATCCCCTGCAGATTCCCGATCTGCCCCCTTCCCGGCGCCGCCAGAAAATCCTCCTCTCCGCCGCCGCCGTGCTGGCCGTCCTGCTGCTGATCGCCGGCAATCTGTTCCTGTGGGCCAAGGCCGCAGCCCTGAAACAGGACGTGGACGAATTGCGGCCCCTGGGCGACGCCCTGCAAAACGCCCAGGCCATCTCGATGCAGCAGGAGGCAGAGATCGCCCGGTTGCAACACGAACTGGCCCAGCGAAACCAGCCTGCGTCCGAAGCGCTGGCCGATGCCGCCCTGACCGCCATCGAAGAAGCCGAATCCCTTGCGGGGGAACTGGATGATGTGTCCCTCAAACTGGTCGAACGAAATACTCCCGAGCGCCTCGCCCTGTTGCGGGCCCACATGCGCCAACTGGTCGAGGCCGCCAAAAACAGCCTCCCGGCCGCCCCGGTGATTACCGAAGCGGCTTCTGGCCGGGGCATCCAGGGCCGGCAAATCCTGTTCCCGGTCCTGCCGGGACCGGACGGCCAGATGCTGCGGGAAAACGCCGAAGTGACCGGCGTGGAGGAGGACAAGGTCGCCGTCAAGTTTGCGGGCGGCACCGCGACCTATGCCTTGACGGAGTTGCATCCGGGGGTGGCCGCCTACCTGCCGGTCGACCCCCTCATGGCCCTGCCCCGCAACCAATGGCAGCGTGAAGTCATACGGTTGCATCAAGTGCAGGGCGCCGCGCGCGACCAGCGCTTGATGGAATTGCGCGAAGCCATCGAGGCGCAGTTGCCGCCGGATTCCTTACCCTCGCAGTGAGGCGCTGATCTCCGGCGGTCTGCATGAATCACGATCCGATGGAAGCCGGCATACGGGAACGCATGGGCGCCGACGGCGCCCCGCCGCTTGTGATCGCGGCGTTTCTGGACAACTACCGGCGCTGGCGCGCAGGGGATCTGGGAACGATTCCGGCCGCCGCCCTCGGCCCGCTGGGAGCGTTTCCCCGACTGGAAGAGCTGGATGAACTGGAACCGGCCGGAGAGGAAGCTATTGCCCGGACGGTGTTGATTAAGCTCAACGGGGGCCTGGGCACGAGCATGGGGCTCGACCAGGCCAAATCCCTGATCATCGCGAAAAACGGCCTCAGCTTCCTGGATATCATCGTGCGCCAGGTGGAATTCCTGCGCCGTCGCAGCCGGGCGCCGTTGCCGCTGCTGCTGATGAACAGCTTCAGCACCGAGGTGGATTCCCTGGCGGCCCTGGCGCGGGAACATCCGGGATTCGGCAATGCCGGCGGCCTGCCGCTGTCCTTCCGCCAGCACCGAGTGCCGAAGCTCGATGCGCAGACCGGCACCAGCGCGAGTTGGCCGGACAACCCCGCCCATGAATGGTGCCCGCCGGGCCATGCGGACATCTATTACGCGTTGCAAACCACCGGCCTGCTGGACCGGATGCTGGCCGCCGGCTTCCGCTATGCCTTCGTGTCCAACGCCGACAACCTGGGCGCCATCCTGCACATGGGCATCCTCGGCCATCTGGCCGCGCGCCGGATCCCGTTCCTGATGGAAGTCACCGCCCGGACGGAATGCGACCGCAAGGGCGGGCACCTGGCCCGGGACGGGCAGAGCGGGCGCCTGCTCCTGCGCGAATCCGCCCAATGCCCCCCCGACGAACTCCGGGATTTCCAGGACATCCGGAAATACACCCTCTTCAACACCAACAACCTCTGGCTTGACCTCGAAGCCCTGCGTGACATGCTCCGGGCAAGTGAGGGCCGCCCCCGCCTCCCGCTCATCGTCAACCGCAAGACCATCGATCCCGCCCGGCCCGAAACCCCGGCCGTGGTGCAGCTGGAAGCCGCCATGGGGGCCGCCATCGCCTGTTTCGAAAAAGCCGAGGCCCTGGTGGTGCCCCGTTTCCGCTTCGCCCCCGTCAAGACCACCAACGACCTGCTGGCCATTCGTTCCGACCTCTACACCCTGGGGGTGGAGCATCAGGTTGCGCTCCATCCCCAGCGCTTCACCCCGCCGCCAGACATTCTCCTCGACCCGCGCTTCTATCGGAACATCGCCGACTTCGAAAAACGATTCGCCCAGGGCCCGCCGTCACTGCTTCAATGCGATTCCCTGAAGATCGACGGCGACATCCATTTTGGCCGGAACGTGCGCATCGAAGGCGACGTGCACCTGCGCAATCCCACGGACAAGCCCGCGCGCATTGCGGACGGGGCCCGCCTCCACACCCCGGCCGGGGCGTGACCCCGGCGGCCCGGGCCGGTCAGTATTTCACGCGCACTTTGCGCAGCAGCACTTCCCCGTCGTAGGCATTGAAGATCAGTTCCTTGCCGTTGGGGGCTTCATTGACATTCCACGTCACGGTTTCCCAGTCGCCGTGGCGCAGATAAACCCGCCGGCCGCCTTCGAACGTCTGGCTTTCGCGGCCAAAGCGCGCATTGATGAAGGTATTGTTGTCGCCGCGGACCCGCTTGATTTCCACGGTAATGGTCTTGACCATCCGTTCCTGCACCGATACCCGCCACTGCCCCAGGGACGCATTCGGCTCGAACGTCTGGCTGGATTTTTCCTTGGCCGCCGCCGCCAGCGGAAACGCCGCCATCATGACCAGGCCCGCCAGCGCCAGAACCAACCCTCCGGATTTCTTGTTCATGTTTTCAATCTCCTTTGGGGGAAATCATACCCGTTTGCCTCACGGCTGGGAAGCCCCCTCCGACGGCTTTTGGCGGAATTTCCGCGCCGGAATTTGTCAATTCCGCCGGCAGGGGGTAGTGTTCATGAGACAAAAAGCAGGCCTCGGCATCATGAACACGAATCCCATCGCCCAGAGCACCGACGTCCCGGTCATCGAGGCCTGGATGCAGACGCATTTGATCCACCTGGTGCCCGAGTTTGAAATCCGCCTCAAGGCCGAGCTGGCGGCGCAAATCAACCGGCTCAAGCAGGAGCGCGATGCGGTCATCCTGGGCCACAACTACATGGAACCGGCCCTCTACCATGCCGTCGCCGATATCCGCGGCGATTCACTGGAGCTGTGCCGCCAGGCTACTGCGACCGACCGTCGCGTCCTTGTTTTCTGCGGCGTGGAATTCATGGCGGAAACCGCCAAGATCATCAATCCCGACCGCACGGTCCTGATCCCCTCGCAAAAGGCCGGCTGTTCGCTGGCCGCGAGCATCACGGTGGAGGATGTCCGCGAACTCAAGCGCCGCTATCCGGGCGTTCCGGTGGTGGCCTACATCAACACCTATGCCGCCGTGAAGGCCGAAGCCGACGTCTGCTGCACCTCCAGCAGCGCCGCCAGGATCGTGGCGTCGCTCAACCGCGACACGGTCATTTTCATCCCGGACGAATACCTCGCCCGCAACGTTGCCCGGGAAACCGGCAAGACCGTGATCTTCCCGGGCCAGGCCGCCGCCGGCTGTCCCGGGGCGAAGACCTTCATCGCCTGGCACGGCAAGTGCGAAGTGCACGAACTCTTCGGTGTGCAGGATATTGAAGACGTCCGGCGGCAATTCCCTGAAGCCGTGGTCCTGGCGCATCCCGAATGCCCGCCCGCGGTGGTCGAAGCGGCCGACTTCTCCGGCAGCACCTCCGCTATGATCCGCTACGTGCAGGAACATCCCGCCCGGCAGTACTTCCTGCTGACCGAATGCGCCATGGCCGACAACATCATCGCCGAGAATCCGGAAAAGGAAGTCTTGCGGATGTGCAGCCACCGCTGTCCCCACATGGCACAAATCACACTCGAAGATACCCGCGCGGCACTGGACAAAATGCAGTACGAGGTGCACGTCCCCGAGAACATCCGCCTCCGCGCCAAGGCCTCCATCGACCGCATGCTCGCAGCCCGGTAGAAACCCCTGCAAAAGCAAAAACAGGAAAAGGGGTCAGAACAGGGGTCAGTCCCGTAATATCGTAATCCAGCAGAACGCGTCCGGTCTTGACGCTCAGCGCAGGCGGGCCTGACGGAAGGCGGCGGGCAGGCAGCGGGCGATATCGCCGGCCTTCATGGCGGCCTGGGTCTTTTGCAGGGCGGCGATATCGCCGGCGGTGCCATGGAGCCAGACAGCAGCGCAGGCGGCCTGCAGAGGATCGAGTTTCTGGGCGAGGAGCCCCGCCAGCAGGCCGGCGAGCACATCGCCGCTGCCCCCGCAGGCCATACCGGGATTGCCATTGAGATTGATCCAGACCGGCTGTCCCGTTTTCGCCACGAGGGTGCCGGCGCCCTTCAGCACTACGATCGCTCCGGTGAGTTCAGCGGCCTTCTGCGCGGCGGTAAGCCGGTCGCGTTGGATGGCCGCCGCATCCGTTCCGAGGAGGCGGGCGAGTTCGCCGGGATGCGGCGTCAGGACGACCGGATGCGCGCAGTTTTTGACAACCTCGGGCTTGCCTTCGAGAACGGCAATGGCATCCGCATCGAGGACGAGCGGGCCCGGGGTTTCATGGAGGAGGCGCGCGACCAGCCGGCGCGCTTCGGGATCGCGCCCCAGCCCCGGGCCGGCCAGGATGGCATCCGTCCCCGCCAGCGGAAAATCCGGGGAGAGGTCGGCGCCAATGATGGCCTCCGGCACGCGCACGACTACCGCGGACGCAGCGGATTCCACGGTCGCCACGCGCACAAGCCCCGCCCCGGAGCGAGCGGCGCCTTCCGCCGCCAGCACGATGGCGCCGGGATAGGCCGGCGAGCCGCCCAGCAGGAGCGCCCGGCCATAGGTGCCCTTGTGGGAATCGCGCCGGCGGCGCGGCAGGATCCGGCGCACATCCGCTTCCGAAATCCATTGCAGGCCGGGCCGGGCGTCGGGTATGGCATCAGCAAATTCACCCGGCAGGCCAATGGAAACCGACCGCAGTGACCCAAGGGCCTCCGCGGCGGCCGGCGCAGCCATGCCGGCCTTGGGAAAACCCATGGTAACGGTATAATCCGCCTGGACAACGGGCCCCGCGGCGGCACCGGTGTCGGCGTTCATGCCGGAGGGAATGTCGGCGGAAATGACCAGGCATTCGCGGCTCTTGACGTTCAGGTACTCGATGGCAGCGCGGATGATGCCGGTGGGGGCGCCCTGGCCACCGGTACCGAGCAGGCCATCCACCAGGATCGGCGGGGGGGCCACATCCCGGACCGGATCCCAATCTTCCGCCGCAAGCAATTCATGCCAGGGAATCTCCTCCGCGGCCGCTTCATCGAAGAAATGCCGGGCGGCGCCTTTGATCTTTTCAACGGGGCAGGCAATCCAGATTTCGGGCGCGAAGCCCATGTCGGCGAGGAACAAGGCGGCGGCGAAAACATCGCCGCCGTTGTTACCCGGTCCGGCCAAAAGGCGGATGCCGGGATCGGGATGGTCCAGATGCGTAGCCATTTCAGCGATTACCCCGGCCAGGCCGCGCCCGGCGTGATCCATCAGGGTTTGATCGAGCGCCGGCGTGCGCAGGATGGCCCGTCCCTCCCCTTCTCGCATGTTTTGGGCCGAGACAAATTTCATCAGGAGCACCTGCTAGATGGCTGGTCGATGGTGGATGGCATATGGTCGACCAACCACCACTACCCAAAGGCTCAACTCATCAAGGGGACAGTCCGGACGGCGCGACTCGGCGTCCCTGCCTGTAAATCCCGCGCCGGTCATTGGATCAGATCCTTCATTTCGCGCACGGCACGCGCCATGCCGACCATGACGGCGCGGGCCACGATGCTGTGGCCGATGTTCAAGGTGTCCAGATGCGGAACCGTGTTCAGGAACTCCGGCAGGTTCTCGTAGTTGAGCCCGTGGCCGGCATTGATTTGCAGACCGATCTGGTGTCCGTGCCTGGCCGCGCCGACGATCCGGAGCAATTCGACTTCGCGGGCTTCCCCGCTCAGGTTACAGTACCGGCCAGTGTGCAGTTCAACCACGGGCGCTCCAAGCTTGACCGCAGCCTCCAACTGACGGATCGAGGGCTCGATGAACAGGCTGACGCGGATGCCGGCATCCTTCAGGCGTGCCACCGTCGGCTGCAAAGCCTCCTGTTGACCGGCCACCTCCAGTCCGCCTTCGGTGGTGAGTTCCTGCCGGCGCTCAGGCACCAGGCAGACTTCGTCGGGGCGAGTCGCCACCGCGATGTCCACAATCCCGGGACTGTTCGCCATTTCCAGGTTCAGGGGAATCTGCAGCGCCTGGCGCAGCCCGTGCAGGTCGGCGTCCTGGATGTGCCGGCGGTCTTCACGCAGGTGGATGGTGATGCCGTCGGCTCCGGCCTGCTCGCACAGGGCGGCCGCCTCCAGCGGCGAGGGATACTCGGTGCCGCGCTGCTGTCGCAGCGTGGCGACGTGGTCGATGTTAACCCCCAGTTTCACGGCTTGGGGGACGCCTCCGGTCGGCGGCCGGCCGCTGATTCCGCCTTGAACAACAGGGTCAGCAGGGTGAGCACCGCGTACGCGAACACCGTCACGGCAAGGGATTGGAGAAATTCACTGAGGGCCAGGGTCATGGGTGGGGGTGATGGTTGATGGTGGGTGGCCGCTTATTTGGCGTTCTTTGTGAGCAATGGATTGGGACGGTCATCCTACAGCAGGGACTTTTCTTCCGGGCCGCCGAAGAAATGGATTTTGGCCGTGTCCAGCACGACTTCGACGGGATCGCCGATCTGCTTGCGGCAGGCGGAATCCACACGGGCGGTAAAGCTGGTTTTGCCGGTGGTGGCATAGAGGTAGACCTCGGACCCCATCATTTCGACCACTTCGACGGTGGCCTGGAGTACGCGCGCGGGCTCGGCTTCGGGCCGGGCCGAGCGCTCATCGATGTTCTCGGGACGGATGCCCATGACCACATCCTGGCCGTCATAGGCCGCCATTTTCTCGGCGGTGCGCCCCTCCAGCGGGATACGGAACCGGCCTTCCTCGAAGACCACGGCGTTGGCCTGACGGTGAATCCGGCCCGGGAAGAAGTTCATGGGGGGGCTGCCGATGAAACCGGCGACGAACTGGTTGGCGGGATGGTTGTAGATGTTCAGCGGCGTATCCACCTGGTGGATCCAGCCGTCCTTCATCACCACGATCCGGTCGCCCATCGTCATGGCCTCGATCTGGTCGTGGGTCACATAGATCATGGTGCTCTTGAGGCGCACGTGCAGCTTGCTGATTTCGGCGCGCATCTGGACCCGCATCTTGGCGTCGAGGTTGGACAGCGGCTCGTCGAAGAGGAAGGCCTTGGGCTTGCGGACGATGGCGCGACCAACGGCGACGCGCTGGCGCTGGCCTCCGGAGAGCGCCTTGGGCTTGCGCTCGAGGTAGTCGGTGATGCCCAGGATGTCCGCGGCCTCCATCACGCGCTTGTGGATCTCGGCCTTGGGATACTTGCGCAGCTTCAGGCCGAACGCCATGTTGTTGTACACGCTCATGTGGGGATACAGCGCGTAGTTCTGGAAGACCATCGCGATGTCGCGGTCCTTGGGCGGGATGTCGTTGACTTTCTTGCCGTCGATGTAGATGGCGCCCTTGCTGATGTCCTCGAGGCCGGCCACCATGCGCAGGGTGGTGGATTTGCCGCAGCCGGAAGGGCCGACGAGCACCACGAACTCCTGGTCCTGGATTTCCAGGCAGGCGTCGTGGACGGCGGTGACGTTGCCGGGATAGATCTTGAACACGTTTTCGAGAACGACCTTCGCCATGGAAAAACTCCTCCGGCGGGCGCCCGACAGGCCGCCCACGTGGCCCGCTTGTAGCATCCCGCAAAAGGCCCTGTCAAAACAAACCCCGCTTAAAATGGCGCCATATCTAGTGGCTCGCAACTGCTAGACGATTTCCGTAAACAGAGTATATTCAATGTGCAGCGGGCGGGTTTCGGCGGGGGCAGCCTGACTGTGTCAGCAGTAGCCTTGGCGAAGCACGACCAATCCCCTGGAGCGGATCAACCGGGAGATCCGGCGCCGGACCCGCGTGGTGGGCGCCTTCCCAGATGGGAATGCAGCGGTTCTATTGGTGGCTGCCCGGCTACAGCACATTGCCGGGACCCGCTGGGGCACAAAAATGTATATGGACGTGAAACGGCTGGAAAATCGAAATGAACCCGCTACCTGACCCGCAGTAAACTGCGAAAAAGAATGAAAAGGGTCTGAAAGACGGGAAGTAAGAGCAAATAACGGTTAAGATGTCGTGCGGCATCTGCCATGTTCTTTTCATGAGCATAGCCACAGCAGACATTCGCCGGCGCGCGATCGCGGCCTACCGGAACGGCAAGGGCACCCAAGCCGGAATCGCGCATTCTTACAACGTGGACATCCGAACGTTCCAGCGTTGGTTGGCGCGGTTCGCCACCACGAGAGAGTCGGCGCCCCGTCCCCGCGGACATCGGCTGGCCCTATTCCGCGGAGAACGGCTGGCGGCCTTGGATCAACTGGTGCAAGACCACCCGGACGCCACGCTCGACGAGCTCCGGGTTGCGAGCAACGTGAACGGCTCCATCATGTCGGTGAAGCGGGCGCTGGATCGCCTGGGCTACCGGTATAAAAAAAACGCTTCACGCCAGCGAACAAGACCGCGAAGACGTCCGGCGGCGGCGCGCGCAATGGCTTGAAGCACTCCCCGGTCTTACCCCTTCCGTCTGGTGTTCCTCGACGAATCTGGGGCCAAGACCAACATGACCCGGCAGCGGGGCCGGGCCAAGGAGGGCCAGCGGCTTTTCGCCAAGGCCCCTCATGGGCACTGGGGCACGACCACGATGATTTCATCCGTTCGGTTGGATGGCACCACCGCCGCCATGGAAATCGTCGGGCCCACCGATTCGGCGGTCTTCCGCGAGTATGTCGGGCGGATCCTGGTGCCCACCCTTTCGCCGGGAGACATCGTGGTGATGGACAATCTTCGCACTCATTACGACGCGGCCGCGCTTGCGCTGATTGAAGCGCGGGGGGCCTTGGTGAAGTTCCTGCCCCCCTCTACAACCCCGATTACAATCCGATCGAGAAGATGTGGAGCAAGATCAAAGCCCTGCTGCGCGGACTAGCCGCCCGTACCCAGCAGGAGTTGTCCGCCGCAATCACGCGGGCTTTTGATGCGGTCACTCCCGCCGATGTCCGGGGCTGGTTTTTTTCGTGCCACATTACGGCATCTCTATCGTGATATGCTTTGGACTCTTTTTATGAAACCGGACGAAAAGGAATTGAAGGCCGAATACCGGCGCCTGCGCGCGCGGCTGGGCAAAACGGGGTGGATCAGCCACGGCTACGTGCAAGATCGCGGGCCGGGAGCCGGCGGACCCTGCTATCAGTGGACGCGCAAGGAACGGGGCAAAACCGTTTCTGTCGCGCTTTCGAAAGAACAGTACGAGCAGATGCGCGAGGCCATCGCCGCCTGGCGCGAAGTCCAAGACGCCCTCAAGCGCATGGAGCAGATAAGCCGCACCTTGATCTTCAAAAACACGCCCGGCCCTCCGCGGCGCAAGCCTTTGACCCGAAAAGTATTAGGCCTTAACTAAGCGCCATTCGGGACTGTCCTCTTTTGGATGCGGACATGCTCTCACAGAGCCGCGACCGGGTTCAAGAATATTACCATTTTACGGAACTGACCCTTTTTCTTTTTCCCTTTTTCTTTTTGGCTGGGTCCGCCCTCGCTGCCCGTCGTGGCCAACGAAATCTGCTCGTCGGATGGAATCCACTTCTCGGGCTGGAACTGCTTCCAAGTCAGGTAGCCGCCCGACAGGTTGGCCGCGTTGTAGCCCAGTTGTTTCAGGATGCGCTCGGCGATGTAGCCGCGCAAGCCGACTTGGCAGAACACGACGATCTGGCGGTCCTTGGGCAGCTCGAACGCGCGCGAGCGCACTTTGTGCAGCGGCACGTTCACGACGCCTTTGAGCGTGCCCTGGGTGACCTCGGCCGGCTCGCGCACATCGAGCAGCAGGGCGTCTTCTGGCAGCGCGTCGGCGTGCGCCAGGGTCGTGACGCCGTCGAGCGCGTTCGTGGCGATCATGCCTGCCACGGTGATGGGGTCCTTGGCCGAGCTGAACGGCGGCGCGTAGCACAGCTCCAGCTCCGCGAGCTGGCGCACGTCCATGCCCGCGCGCATGGCCGTCGCCAGCACGTCGGCGCGCTTGTCCGCGCCCTCGGCCCCGATGACCTGCCCACCGTAGATTTTCCCGTCGTTGCCGAAAAGCAGTTTGATATGCAGCGTCGTCGCGCCGGGATAGTAGCCCGCGTGCGATCCGGCATGCAGGTAGACCTTTTGGTATTTCTTGCCCATCGATTTCAGCTTGGCTTCCGTGTGGCCGCAGCTCGCGGCCGTCAGCTTGCCGACCTTCACCACCGAGGCGCCGAAGGTGCCTTCGTAGCGCCGGCCGCGCCCGAGGACGTTGTCCGCCGCGATGCGCCCCTGCCGGTTCGCCGGGCCCGCCAGCGGCACCGCCGTCGTCCCGCCGAAGACCGGATCAACCACTTCCACGACGTCGCCCACGGCGAAAATGTCCGGATCAGCCGTCCGCATCTGCGCGTCGACGACGACATGCCCCTTGGATCCCGTCTCCAGCCCCGCCGCCTGCGCCAGCGCGGAGTTCGGCTTCACGCCCACGCACAGCGCCACCACGCCCGCCGTCCACGAACGGCCGTCCTTGACGGTCGCCGTCATGCCGCCGCCGTCGGCCGGCGCGAACGCCGACACCGTCGCGCCCAGTTCGACGACGATCCCCGCCAGCCGCAGCTCCTCGGCCAGCAGCGAGCTCATTTCTTCGTCCATCGTCGGCAGCAGTTGACGGCCCATTTCCAAAAGCGTCACCGCCAACCCGCGGTGCCGGAGGCTCTCGGCCAGTTCCATGCCCACGAACCCGCCGCCGACCACGATGACGCTCTTTGCGCCCGCGTCGAGCTTCTGGGCGATGCGGTCCATGTCCTCCAGCGTCCACAGCGGCAGCACTTCTGGCAGATCGATCCCCGGCAGCTTGAGCTGGATCGGCGACGAGCCCGTCGCGATGACCAGCTTGTCGTAGCGCTCCTCGGTTTCCGTCCCCGTCTGCCGGTTCAGCACCTTGACGGTCTTCTTAGCGCGGTCAATGGCGGTCACTTCGTGGTTCACGCGCACATCCACGTTGAAGCGCTTGCGGAAATTCTCCGGTGTCATCACCAGCAGCCAGCTGCGCTCGGGGATGATCTTGCCAAGGTGGTACGGCAGCCCGCAGTTCGCGTACGAAATGTGCGGCCCCTTCTCCAGCAGCACGATTTCGGCTTTCTCGTCCAGCCGCCGCAACCGCGCCGCCGCACTCGCTCCGCCCGCCACGCCGCCGATGATGATGGTTTTCATGTTGAAATTCCTTCTTCTAAATCGCCGGCCAACCTAACACGCACCCGCCCCAAGTGCCAATCCGGCTCTGCCGCCGGCTGCGGCGGCCCGCTCGACAGCCGCGGCGGAGTGGTGTAATTTGCCGCACCATCTGCGAAAGGTCGTCATGAAACGAAACACAAGCGTCCCCGGATTCGATTCCAAGGAATTCGCGAACAAGTTCCATTATGCCGGCCAGGATCTCGGCGCCCGGCCTTCCCGGACCGCGACGTCGTTCCGCGTCTGGGCGCCCACCGCCCGATCCGTCGAGCTGCTGCTCTTCCGCACCGGCCACCGGCCCGAAACGCCGCGCGTGGTCCCCATGGCTCCGGGCGCGAAAGGCACGTGGACGGCGACGGTGAAGGGCGACCTGCGCAACCGCTACTACCGCTACCGCCTCGTCCATCCCGGCCAGGCCGCGCCCGTCGAAGCCGTCGATCCCTACGCCGTCGCCACCGGCGCCAACGGCGAGCGCGCCATGATCCTTGACCTGCGCACGACTGATCCGGCCGGTTGGGCCCGCGACGTCAAGCCGCCCTTCGGCGATCCCGTGGATGCCGTTGTCTACGAACTCCACGTCCGCGACTTCACCATCCATCCCTCCGCCGGCAGCCGCTTCCCCGGCACCTATCTCGGCGTGGCCGAACGCGGCACGAAGGGCCCCGGCGGCGTCCGCACGGGCGTCGACCATCTCCGCGAACTCGGCATCACCCACGTGCACCTCCTGCCCGTCGCCGACTACGGCGGCGTGGACGAAACCAAGTCGGGCCGGTCGTACAACTGGGGCTACAATCCCGAAAACTACAACGTTCCCGAAGGTTCCTACGCCACCGACCCCTGCGACGGCCGCGTCCGCGTGCGCGAATTCAAGCGGATGGTGCAGGGCCTGCACCGGGCCGGGCTGCGCGTGGTGCTCGACGTCGTCTACAACCACACCTACCGCGGCGGCGATTCCCACTTCCACCGTCTCGTGCCGGGCTACTACCACCGGCAGAACGCCGCGGGCGGTTTTTCCAACGGCTCCGGCTGCGGCAACGAAGTCGCCTCCGACCGCTCCATGGTCCGCAAGATGATGCTCGATTCCCTCGTTTACTGGGCCACCGAGTACCACGTCGACGGCTTCCGCTTCGATCTCATGGGTCTGCACGACCTGGAAACCATGCGCCGGATCCGCCGGGCCATGGACCGGATCGATCCTTCGATCCTCCTGTACGGCGAAGGCTGGACCGGCGGCGACAGCCCCCTGCCCGCCGACCGACGCGCCATGAAAACCAACGTCGCGCGCCTGCCCCGCGTCGCCGCCTTCAACGACACGATCCGCGACGCCATCAAGGGCCCTGTCTCCGAACACCACCAGGGCGGTTTCGTCCAAGGCGCGCCCGGCTTCGAAGAACGCCTCAAGACCGGGATCGCGGCATCCGTCCGGCATCCGCAGATCGCCTATCCCGCGGGCGATCTTTGGAACGGCCCCTGGGCCAAGCAGCCGCACCATTGCGTCAGCTACGATTCCTGCCACGACAACCACGCCCTGTGGGACAAGCTCGCGCTGACGACCAAAGGCTTGAAGAACGCCGACCGCCTCGCCATGAACCGCCTGGCCGCCGCCATCGTCCTGACCAGCCAGGGCATCGCCTTCCTGCACGCCGGCGAAGAAATGGCCCGCTCCAAGAAGGGCCATGAAAACACCTACAACCTGCCCGACTCCGTCAACGCGATGGATTGGCGCCGCAAAGAAAAATACGCCGGCCTCGTCGCCTACTACCGCGGCCTGATCGCCCTGCGCAAGGCGCATCCCGCCTTCCGCCTCAAAACCGCCACCGACATCCGCCGCGGATTGGCCTTCCTGAACATGCCCGCCCCCGGGATGGTCGGCTACATCCTCCAAAGCCCCGCCGGCGGCAACCTGTTCGCCGTTGTCTTCAATGCCACCGCCCGGCGCCGAACCGTGAAACTGCCCGCCGCCGGCTGGCGCGTGCTCGTCGATGGCCGCAAAGCCGGAGTCAAAACCCTCCGCCGCCTCCCCGGCGATTCCTGTGCCGTCGTCCCCAGCTCCGCTCTCGTTCTCGCCAAAACCTGAGCCCCCCACCGGTTGGCCCCCCGTTGCACCGGGGCATGCCCGAACAGAATCACCCGCGGGAGGTGATCGAGCTCAAAACCTCTCGTAAAACGATGGCATGATTGCAGTCCAGGCTTTTTGCCGCGAAAAGCAGGACCAGTTTCCGCCGCCGGGCGATCTGCCGCAGGCGCTCCAATTCATCCGGGTGCGCCGCCAGTTCCCCGCGATACCGGGCCCGGAATTCCTCCCATCGAGCGGGATCGTGTCCAAACCATTTGCGCAACCCGGCGCTGGGCGCCAGATGCCGGGGCCATTCATCCAATCGCGCCGCCGCCTTGGATACGCCGCGCGGCCACAGGCGATCGACCAGAACGCGATACCCCTCCACCGGCGAATCGTAGATCCGCCGGATTTCGATTTTCGGCTCAGAGCGCGGCATGCTTGGCCCGGATGGCGTCGGCCAGGGCATCCAACTCGGCGAAGGTTGCCGCGCGGGGCAGGCCCCGGCACAGCACGGTGCCCAGCACCTCGACTTTCAGGTTGGGAATCAGGCCGGAAATCCGTTCGACCACCTGGGTGCTCCAGCCATAGGAGCCAATGATCGCGGCGTATTTCAGCTTGGGCCGCAGGGCATTGGCCAGATGGGTGGCCGAAAAAACGGCCGGGTGGGGCCCCATGTGCACGGTTGGCGCACCGATCACAATGGTCGCGGCATCCACCAGCGCCATGGCCAGTTTGCCGATGTCCGTGGTAGTCAGCTCGAATTTCTGGACCGCGACGCCCCGCTCGGCCAAAGCGGCGACCAGGTGATCCACCATGAGCTCGGTGCTCCCGTGCATGGAAACGTAGGGCAGCACCACGCGGTTTTCCACGCGGTCGGACGACCAGTCTTCATAGGCCGCAAGGATCCGTTCGGGCTTGTCATAGATCTGCCCATGGCTCGGGGCAATCAGGTCGAACTGCAGCTCGCGGATTTTCTTGAGGTTGCTGCGCACCATGGAGCGGAAAGGCATCATGATTTCGGCATAGTAGCGCTTGGCGGCCTCGATCACGTAGGTGTCGTCGCCGGCGAAGAGTTCCGAGGAGGCAATGTGCGCGCCCAGGAAATCGCAGGTGAACACGATGCGGTCCTCGGCGAGGTAGGTGCTCATGGTTTCGGGCCAGTGCACCCACGGGGTGTGGATGAACTTCAACGTCTTGCCGCCCAGGGAGAGGCTTTCGCCGTCCGCGACCGTTCGGATTTTGTTTTCCGGCACATCCAGGTGGGTGATGAGCAGGTCCTTGGCCTTCGGCGAGCAGATTACGATGGCTTCGGGATATTTCTCCATGACGAACGGGATGCCGCCGGCGTGGTCCTGCTCGGCATGTTGCGCGATGATGTAGTCCACGCGGTCCACGTGGGCCAGATGCCGTTTCAGGATCTCCAGCATGGCTGGATCGACCGCATCGATCAGGGCCGTTTTTCCCGTGCCCCGGACCAGATAGGCGTTGTAACTGGTGCCGTCCGGCAACGGGATCAGCGAATCAAACAGTCGCCGGTTCCAATCCACGGCACCCATCCATTGGACACCGTCGCGTAGTTGTCTCGGTTTCATCTGGTTCTCCTTGCCTCTTTCAGATTTTTAATCCTACCACAGGCCCCCCCCGGTTGCCAAACCATGCCCTCGGCGCTGAACGCCATTGACACCGGCCGCCGCGCCCCGATAGCCTAGTTCTTCGAGTGCTTCAGTCGATGATCAACGAGAGAAGAAATCCATGCGTATTTCCAAAAAATGCCGTCACGGCGTACGGGTCATGCTCACGCTGGCCGCCCTGCCGGCCGCAAAAACGCTGACCCTGCGCGAACTGGCCGCGACCGAATCGGCCTCGGAGAAATATTTGTGGCAGGTCATGAACGCCCTGACCTCCGCGGGGCTGGTCCGGGCGGCGCGGGGCGCCCAAGGGGGATATCGCCTGGCGCACGCCAGCCGCGCCATCACCCTCAAGGACATCGTGTTCGCCCTCGACGGCCCCTGCAAACTGGTGGCCCATTCCCGGATGAACAATTCCAGCCGCAGCGAAGAACGGGTCGAAAGCGAAATCTGGGCCGATATGGAACGCAAGATTTCCACCTATCTGGCTTCTTCCACCCTGCGCGATCTGCGCGAGCGCTGTGACCGGCAAAACCAAATGCCCGACTATGTCATTTGAACCCGCCCTGAATCCTGCCCGCCAAAAAAAAATCAAAATTCAATTTGACGAGTGCGGTAGATGTCGTAATATTCAATATATTCCATAGTATTACTAGACATTTAAAAGAACCCTACAAAAACGGATGTAAAAAGCAATTCCCCCCCCGAGGGTGAAAAGGAGCCATGGCCATGCCGAAACCCGGAATCCATACATTGTCCCTGCATGCCGGACAGAAGCCGGATCCATCGACCGGTGCCCGCGCGGTGCCGATCTACCAGACCTCGTCTTATGTCTTCCGCGACACGGACCACGCGGCCAACCTATTCGCCCTGAAAGAGTTCGGAAACATATACACGCGGCTGATGAACCCAACCACCGATGTGTTCGAGCAGCGGGTGGCTGCGCTCGAAGGCGGCACCGGAGCCCTCGGCGTGGCCTCGGGCATGGCGGCCATCACCTACGCCCTGCTGGCCATCACCCGGCTGGGCGACGAAATCGTGGCGGCGAACAACCTCTACGGAGGCACCTATCAACTCTTCCACCATACGTTCCCGAAACTGGGACGCACGGTGAAGTTCGTCGATTCGCGCGATCCGGCGGCGTTCCGCAAGGCGATCACCCCCAAGACTCGCGCGGTCTACGTCGAAACCATCGGCAATCCCAAGCTGGACGTGCCCGACTTCGAAGCCATCGCCAAGATCGCGCACGAAAACGGCATCCCGCTGATCGCCGACAACACCGTGGGCATCGGCCTGGTGCGGCCGTTCGACTACGGCGCCGACATCATCGTGGCGTCGGCCACCAAGTACATCGGCGGCCACGGCACTTCGATCGGCGGCGTGATTGTCGACTCGGGCAAGTTCCGCTGGAACAACGGCAAATTCCCGGAGTTCACCGAACCGGATCCCAGCTACCACGGCATCCAATATTGGGACGCCCTCGGCAACGTGCCCGGCATGGGCAATGTGGCGTTCATCCTGAAAGTCCGGCTGACGCTCCTGCGCGATCTCGGCGCGGCGCTAAGCCCCTTCAACGCCCACGAGCTGCTGCTGGGGCTCGAAACCCTGCCGCTGCGCCAAAAACGCCATTCGGAAAATGCGCTGGCGCTCGCCCAATGGCTCCGGAAGCACCCCCGCGTCAGTTGGGTGACCTATCCCGGACTGGAAGACGACCCCGGCCACGCGCTGGCCTCCATGTACCTCAAGCAGGGCTACGGCGGCCTGGTCGGCTTCGGCCTCAAGGGCGGCCTGGAGGCCGGCAAGACGTTCATCAACAACGTCAAGCTGCTCTCGCACCTGGCCAACATCGGCGATGCCAAGACGCTGGTGATCCATCCGGCCTCGACCACGCACCAGCAGCTCACCGAAGAAGAACAACGGGAAACCGGCGTCACCGCCGACTACATCCGCCTGTCCGTCGGACTGGAAGATCTCGCCGATCTTCAGGCCGACATCGACCAGGCCCTGCAGAAAACGGAATCGTAAGGAGAACGCCATGGGCCGCATCTACGCCGACAACGCCGAATCCATCGGCAACACCCCCCTCGTCCGCCTGAACCGGATCACGGCCGGTGCCAAGGCCACGGTCCTGGGCAAGGTGGAAGGCCGGAACCCGGCCTACTCCGTCAAGTGCCGCATCGGCGCCGCGATGGTCTGGGACGCCGAAAAACGAGGCGTCCTCAAGCCCGGGATGGAAATCATCGAACCCACCAGCGGCAACACCGGCATCGCGCTGGCGTTCGTCGCCGCCGCACGCGGCTACCCGCTCACCCTGACCATGCCCGAGACGATGAGCCTCGAGCGCCGCCGCGTGCTGGCCGCGTTCGGCGCAAACCTCGTGCTCACGCCCGGCCCCGAAGGCATGAAAGGCGCGATCCAAAAGGCCGAGGCCCTCGTCGCCGCCAATCCCGAAAAATACTTCCTGCCCCAGCAGTTCAACAATCCGGCCAATCCCGCCATCCACGAGGCCACCACCGGCCCCGAAATCTGGAACGACACCGGCGGCACCATTGACGTGCTCGTCGCCGGCGTCGGCACTGGCGGAACCCTCACCGGAATTTCCCGCTACATCAAGAAAACCATGGGCAAGCCCATCGTGTCCGTCGCAGTGGAACCGCAGGAAAGCCCGGTGATTTCACAACAGCTGGCCGGCCAGGAACTCAAGCCCGGCCCGCACAAAATCCAGGGCCTCGGAGCAGGATTCATTCCAAACAACCTCGACCTGTCGCTCGTGGACCGCGTCGAACAGGTCAACGCCCCCGAGGCCGTCGAAACCAGCCGCCGGCTGGCGCGCGAAGAAGGCCTGCTGGTCGGCATCTCCTGCGGCGCGGCCACCGCCGCCGCCCTGCGCCTGGCGCACGAAGATGCCTTCGCCGGCAAAACCATCGTCGTCATCCTGCCCGACGCCGGCGAGCGCTACCTCTCGACCGTCCTCTTCGAAGGCATCGGCTGACCGGATCACGAAACGGTCCGGCGGAAAATCCGGTCTTTTCGTTTGCGTTTTGCCTATATTCAGGTATACTGATACCAGAATTAAGGAGGTTCCCATGAGAAAAACATCGATCATCTTCGTATATGCCTTGGTTGCAGCCCTTGCGGCCGGCTCCGTCTTCGCGCACTGCGACACCGCCAACGGCCCGGTCATTCCCGAAGCCAAGGCGGCCCTCGCGGCCGGCGACGCGACCCCGATTCTCAAATGGGTCATGCCGGCGGATGAAGAAGCGGTCAAAACCGCCTTCGCCAAGGCCGTCGCGGTCCGTACCCAGAGTCCGGAGGCGCAAGAACTGGCCGATCAGTACTTCCTTGAAACCCTCGTCCGTTTGCACCGCGCGGGCGAAGGTGCTCCCTACACCGGCATCAAGGACGAACCGGTCGAACCCATCGTTGCCCTGGCCGACGGGGCGTTGGCCGCCGGTTCGGCGGACGAGATGATCGGCAAGATCACCGGCCACGTCGGCCAGGCCGTCCGCGAAAAATTCGACCGGGCGCTGCAAGCCCGGAAGCACAAGGACGACAGCGTCGAAGCCGGCCGCGAATACGTGGCGGCCTATGTGGCCTACGTGCACTTCGTCGAAGGCGTCCATGCCGCCGTCATGTCGGCCGGCAGTCACGCCCATGCTCCGGCCACCGCCATCCACGAAGCCCACGCGGAATAAGGATCACCCGTGCCCGGACTCCTGAACGTCCCCGAATCGATGTCCATCGCGATCCACACCTGTCTGTGGCTCGCCGACACCGGCGACTGTCCCTTCCGCCCCTCCCCGGGAATCGCCAAGAACCTTGGCTTTTCCTACAACCACTTCGCCAAGGTCGTCCAGCGCCTCGTCCACGCCGGCCTGCTCGAAACCGAACGCGGCCCCAAGGGCGGCATCCGCCTCGCCCGCGACCCTAAATCCATCACGCTGCTCGACGTCTACAACGCCGCCGGCGGCGAACCCCTGCGCCCCCACCGCTGCCTGCTCGATCCCAAGATTTGCGCCGGCCGCACCTGCGCCTTCGGCCGCTTGATCGAGTCCGAAAACGACCGCCTGCACAAGACCATGAAACACACCACCCTCGCGGGCCTCGCCCGCACCTTCGACAGATCCAAGCTGGAAACCGCATGAAGCGCAAGATCATCTCGATCGATGAAGCCCGCTGCAACGGCTGCGGCCTGTGCGTCAGCGCCTGCCACGAAGGCGCCATCCAACTCGTCAACGGCAAGGCCAAGCTGATTTCCGACAGCTATTGCGACGGCCTCGGCGACTGCCTGCCCGCCTGCCCGGTCAACGCGATCCGGATTATCGAGCGCGAAGCGGCCGACTACGACGAAGCGGCCGTTGCCGCGCGCAAAACCGTGTCCCCACCGCCCCTCCCCTGCGGCTGCCCCGGCCAGATGGCCAAGACCATCGTTCCCAAGGCACCCGTCGCCGCAACTCCCATCTCCGGGGATGCCCCCGCATCGCAACTGACCAACTGGCCCGTCCAGATCAAACTGGTCAACCCCCGCGCACCCTACCTCCAGAACGCCGCGCTGCTCATCGCCGCCGACTGCACCGCTTTCGCCTATCCCGACATCCACCGCATGTTCATGCGCAACAAGGTCACCCTCATCGGCTGCCCCAAACTCGACGAAGGCGACTACGCCGAAAAACTCGCCGCCATCTTCCAGGCCAACGACATCAAGAGCGTCGTCGTCCTGCGCATGGAAGTGCCCTGCTGCGCCGGCATCGCAAACGCCACCATGCGCGCGCTCCAGGCCTCCGGCAAAATGATCCCCTGGCAGGTCGTGACGATTTCCACCGAAGGAGAAATCCTTGAGAAATAGGAAAAGTATTCAGAATTCAGGAGTCAGGAGTCAGAATGAAACCCACGCCCAATTGTAGCCGCGCCCGCTGGGCGCGGGGCTGTTCATTCAGGAACCGGCCCCACCGGGGCTGGCTACAACTCCTTCTGAATTCTGAACCCTGAACTCTGAACCCTGAACCCAACCCCTATAAAAAGAAAACCAACCAGGAGCCCCCCCATGAGCATGTTCTGTTTCCAATGCGAACAAACCGCCGGCGGCAAAGGCTGCACCCGGCAAGGCGTCTGCGGCAAATCGCCCGAAGTCGCCAACCTCCAGGATGAAATCACCGCGGCGATGATCACCCTCGCCCGCGCGGTGGACGGCCAGCCCGCCGACCCCAAGACCGAGGCGCTCTTCATGGACGCGCTGTTCATGTGCGTCACCAACGTCAACTTCGATCCCAAGGATCTGGCCGCGATGCGCGATCGCATCCTGCATGCGGCCGCCGCCGCCGGCGGCGCCAACACCTACCGGCCCGAAGACCTGTTCCACGGCGACACCGACGTCGTCTCCCTGCGTTCCACGCTGCTGTTCGGCCTGCGGGGCATGGCGGCCTACGCCCACCACGCGCGCGTCCTCGGCCAGACCGATCCCAAGGTCTCCGCCTGGTTTCAGAAGGGCATGAAGGCCCTCGGCAACGACCACTCCGTCGAGGAATGGCTCGGCCTGATCATGGAATTCGGCCAGATCAACCTCGCCTGCATGGCCCTGCTCGACGCCGCCAATACCAGCGCCTACGGGCATCCTGAACCCACCCCTGTATCCATTACCCGCCACCACGGCCCGTTCATCATCGTGACCGGCCACGACTTGCTTGACCTGAAGATGCTGCTCGAACAAACCGAGGGCAAGGGCGTCAACGTCTACACCCACGGCGAAATGCTGCCGGCCCACGGGTATCCCGGGCTCAAAAAACACAAGCACCTCAAGGGCCACTTCGGCACCGCGTGGCAGAACCAGCAGAAGGAATTTGCCGATCTGCCCGGCATCGTGCTGTTCACTACCAACTGCATCATGCCGCCGCGTCCCAGCTACATCCAGCACCTCGCCACCACGGCCGAGGTCGGCTGGCCCGGCGTCCAACACATCGCCGCGGATGAGCAGGGCCGCAAGGACTTCTCCGGCATCATCCAGCAAGCCATCGCCCTTGGCGGCTGGAAGGAAGAATCGCCCGGCGCCTACGAACTGATGACCGGCTTCGCCCACAACACCGTCCTCTCCGTCGCCGACAAGGTCGTGGACGCCGTCAAGAGCGGCGCCCTCAAGCACATCTACCTCGTCGGCGGCTGCGACGGCGCCAAGCTCGGCCGCGACTACTACACCGAGTTCGTCGAGAAGACCCCCAAGGACACCCTCGTCCTGACGCTCGCCTGCGGCAAGTTCCGCTTCAACCACCTGCAGAACCAACTCGGCGACATCGGCGGCATCCCGCGCCTGCTCGACATGGGCCAGTGCAACGACGCCTACTCCGCCATCCAGGTGGCCGTCGCGCTCGCCAAGGTCTTCAACTGCGGCGTGAACGATCTGCCCCTCTCGCTGGTGCTCTCCTGGTACGAGCAGAAGGCCGTCTGCATCCTGCTGACGCTCCTCTCCCTCGGCATCAAGAACATCCGCCTCGGCCCCTCCCTCCCCGCGTTCGTCTCCCCGACGGTCCTGAACGTCCTGGTCGAAAAATTCGGCCTCGCCCCCATCACCACCCCCGACGCCGACCTCAAGGCCCTCGCCGGGTGATCGGAACTCACAAACCCAACCAAAACGGCCGCGCCCTAAAAGAGCGCGGCCGTTTTTCTGGCCTCCAGGCGTTTAATTGCGCCTTCTCCCCCGCTTTTCATTTTACTAGATTACGGAACTGACCCCTATTTAGGCCATGGCATAGGCTTGTACTTCTTGCTCTAGCCGGTCACCGAGCCTGTCCTGTTCCTGTTCCAGGTCAAAATGAGCCTGTAGGTTCAGCCAGAACTGCGGCGAGACACCGAAATACCGCCCAAGCCGCAGGGCGGTATCCGCAGTCACGCTGCGGGTGCCATGCACAATCTCATTGATTCGCCGGGGCGGGACGCTGATGTCGCGCGACAGGCGATATTGGGAAATACCCATGGGGGTCAAAAATTCCTCCATGAGAATCTCGCCGGGATGGACGGGGGGCATTTTCTTGGTTCTCATGTCCGTTCTCCTAATGATAATCCACAATCTCTACGTCATGCGCGTTGCCTTCTCTCCATCGAAAGCAAATGCGCCACTGGTCATTGATCCGAATGCTGTGCTGTCCCGCTCGGCTGCCGGCCAGAGCTTCCAACCGGTTCCCGGGCGGGACCCGCAGCGACATCAAATCCGGCGCCGCATCAATCATCCATAGTTTCCGCAACGCCGTCCGCTGGATGTCATGGGGTAGTTTCCGCACAACTTCCCGCCGGAATATCTTGTCAGCCTCCGGGCCTCTGAATGACTTGATCATAAAAAGAACATAACGCGACGCGATAATACCGTCAAGCGTTAATAGTCGGAATTCTACTGCCCAACGTCAGGGGTTTGGATCGGCCAACGGATTGTACCCGATAGTGTTGCAACGAGCGGAGGCCGATGCCAAGCGATAACTTGTGGGCGCAGCCAAGCCCCCCTTGTTCGGGTCGGTTATCAATACCAGATTTCCCCTTTGTGATCGCCTTTGTTTAGTCTATCGCAAAGTTCATCCGCCTCTTTTTTGTTTCGACATGGGATGATTATTTGGCTTTTACCCGTTTTATCGTTGATCACGATATAATTTCCCGCTCGAGCGATTGCCACGCGAAATATCCCCGTATGTTTTGGGAGGGTAATATGCGGCATATATTTCTTAATCTATTTTTTTACCCGAATAGTATTTATTCTACTGACTTATATTCCGTATATCCAAGCATACGTCAGGGGGGGTGTCGTCTCAATAATAGGAAATCCGGTCGGGGAAACCAATGGCGGATTACCGGGGCGGCAGATAGTTAGTGAACTGGAGTTCAGTTTCAACTTGCGGGTGGAGTCTGGTTTATGCAGGATGCTTGGCAGATGCAAAACGCCGGCTTAGCGGAAGTTGATCCATGGACAAGCAGATGGTGGAATTTGAAGACTGAAAAGGATTCAGCATGCAGGCCGCCGCATAATCCATTCCGCTCATTGCCCCGCCCAACTCCGGCGAGGTCATGCCCGTGGCTTCCCTGGCCAGTTTCAGAGACCGCCACTTACCCCAATCCCCGTGCTGATGCAACTACTGGTCCTCCGGCTTCCCGCGCGCCTCCGCCACCGCCTTCACCACCAGAGCACGAAACTTATCAGCAAAGCACGCTATATGTTATATGTTTAGACGTGACCCCTACTCTTTCCTTCCCCATTCGCGCCATTCGCGTGATTCGTAGTTGAACCGGCTGTTACGGCATAGGTTTCCCACATAACATCTTCAACGGAAACGAGCTGCAACGGACCGCGCAGGTTACAAATGGTCAAAAACCGCCTGAAAACGCCGTTTTGGGCCCAAATCCACCACGGATTGCACCGATGGCACGGATAAGCGGGCAAAAGGGCGGAACAGCCGGCACTACGAATGAAACGAATCTCGCGAATGGGAAACGGAAGCCAGTCTCTGGATTTTTCCGGAAGACTCGCCATCCGTGGTCGTCCTCCTTCCCCATTCGCGCCATTCGCGTGATTCGTAGTTGAACGGCCTTTTCCGGATTTTCGGCCCCAAAGCCACCACGGATTTCACCGATGGCACGGATGGAAGAATTTTTCGGGAAAAATCCGTGTTCTCCGTGTCATCCGTGGTCGTTTTTCTCCGTCTGTCCGCTGAAAATCACCGGATAATGGCCTCTTTCTTGCCGGGCTGCCGGTCGAAATACTCTTTTACCGCCGGGCGTTGTCGATAGTTCGCATTAAGCGACCATTTCGCCGCTCCGGCGATGATCGGATTCCGGACCGAAGCCGCATCCGTCAAGCGATCCAGATATTTTTCCTCGCCCGTCGCGAAAAATGCCGCCCATAAAGCATCGAGGTCTTCAGGGGAACGGATTTTTTCCTTCGATACCGATTTCACGATGCCGTTCATTTCCTTTTCCGGAAACGGGGATCCGGCATAGCCGCCTTGCTTCCAGGCGAACGACACGAAAGTCCGGAACAAACGATCCATGTGCTCCACTCTGTCCGGCGAGATGTTCTCGCGGGCCCATTGCATGAAGCCGTTTTGGGCGGCGACGATTTCCGCGAAGGTCTCCTGCGATGGATTCTCATAAAACCCCATCTGCTTTTCCGTCACGGCCACGAGTTCGGGCGGGGGTTCTTGCGCAAGCGCCGGCGCAAGCAAACAGCCATAAACCAGTCCGAAGATCAAAAACAGCGATTTTCTTTTCATGCATTCCCCTATGTCGCGGACGTCTCGCTCGAATGGCCCTGTATAAAACTCGCGCTTTGTCGTTTCGAGGGTACGCTTCCGACAAAAAATCTTCAACGGAAACGAGCCGCAACGGACCGCGCAGGTGAAAAATGGTCCAAAACCGCCTGAAAACGCCATTTTGGGCCCAAATCCACCACGGATTGCACCGATGGCACGGATAAGCGGGGAAAAGGACAGAACAGCCTGCACTACGAATGAAACGAATATCGCGAATGGGAAACGGAAGCCAGACTCTTGATTTTTCCGGAAGACTCGCCATCTGTGGTCGGCCTCCTTCCCCATTCGCGCCATTCGCGTGATTCGTAGTTGAACCGGCTGTTACGGCATAGGTTTCCAACATTAAATCTTCAACAGAAACGAGCTGCAACGGACCGCGCAGGTTACAAATGGTCAAAAACCGCCTGAAAACGCCGTTTTCGGGCCATTTCGGGCCCCAAAATCGCGATTTTCGGCCTAAAAATCGGCTTTTTCGTGTTTTCGGCCCGTTTTTCTGAGAAATTTTCACGCAAAGAGCGCCAAGTGGCCGGCGGTCGTCCTTCTGTAGCTCCTTCGCGTCTTCGCGTCTTGGCGAGAGACGGCTGCTGGATCGTCCCAGGTCCCGGCGCAGGCGGCGCAGGATCAAACCAAAGCGGCAAACACGGAATCGCTGACAAACAGCGCCTCTTCCGCGAGACGGATCCGGCCGGGTTCGACGACGAGCAAGCCTTGCTGCTCCAGTTCGGCGATTTCCTTCCCCCGCAGGGCAGTGTAATCGAAACCCGTCGCGTTCCGGAATTCGTCCCGGCCCCAGCCGGCTATCCGCCGCAAGCCCATCACCAGGGTTTCACGCGCCTTGGCTTCGGGCGCCAAGTGTTCCTCGAATTCCCGTTTCCAGTCCGGCAGTTCCGGCGTGTTGCCCCAGCGTACGCCGCCCCAATGCGAATGGGCGGCCGGGCCCAGGCCGAGATACTCGCCCCCGCTCCAATACAGGAGATTCTGCCGGCACTCGCGGCCGGGACGCGCAAAGTTCGAAATTTCATAGTGGTTCCAGCCGGCTTGAGCCAGTCGCATGCGGGCCCAGTCGTACTGCGCGCGCTGCTCGTCCGCGGCCGCCGCCATTTCCCCGGTTTCCGCCCGACGGGCAAACGAGGTGCCGGCCTCGATTTCCAGGCAGTAGCAGGAGATGTGTTCCGGCGCCAACGCCATGGCCGCCTCCACGTCGGCACAGAAGGATGCGCGCGAGGCACCCGTCACCCCGTAGATCAGATCGAGGCCGATGTTCTTGAAACCCGCCGTCCGGGCCAGATCAATGCATGCGCGCGTCGCGGCCGCGGAATGGAGGCGGCCCAGGCGCCGCAGGGTTTCGTCGGAAAACGATTGTGCCCCGATGGACAGGCGGTTGACGCCGCTGCCTTGCAGGCGGGCGGCCTTGGCAGGAGTCAATGTGCCGGGATTGGCTTCACAGGTCCACTCCCCAACCCGGGACACATCCACATGCGTCCGCACCAGGTCCAGCAGGCGGGCGAGATCATCCTCCTCCAGGGCGGTGGGCGTTCCCCCGCCGATGAAAATGCATTCCGGGACAAAGTCCGCGGGCCGTTCCCGTGCAGTCCGCCGGATGCCCGCCAGCCAGGCCGCGACCAGCGTGCGTTCCGGGGGACGGGAATAGAACGCGCAATAGGGGCACTTGCGGACGCAGAAGGGAACGTGGACGTACAGTCCCGGGCCCATGTCCGCTTCAGGGAAGCTCCAGTTCCCGGATTTCGCGCAGGATGCGTTCGGCCTCCGCGGTGTCGAGCTTCGTCAGCGCGAAGCCCACGTGCACCAGGATGTAATCGCCGATCTGAACCTCCGGCAGATAGGCCAGCGAGACCTCCTGCCGGGCCCCGTCGAAATCCACGGTGCCGGACCGGTCAAAGCCCTGGCCTTCCGAGATCGCCACGATCCGTCCTGGAATCGCGAGGCACACCGGTGCTCAGACCTCCGGTCCGGGCGCGTCCGTGCCAGGCGCCTGGCCCGGCGGCGGCGCCACTTTCCCCACCCGCAGGGGAAAGCGGATCTTGATATCCCCATCCAGCAGCACTTCGACCCAATGCGTGCCGGGCTCGTGAAATTCCAGATTCAGGAACAACTCCACGTTGGTGGCGGTAGCCTCGGCATTGGGGAGCTTGACGGAGATTTTGCGGCCTTCGGCCACCAGGGTGCTCATGTCCGGACGCAGGATCCGGGTATGCTGTTCAAACCGGCCTTCGCCCGAGCACCAGCGCGTGACCAGAAACATGCGGGGATGCCGGAACGGGAACCGGGAACTGCCGAGGGAGTCGAACAAGCCGATCAAGATGAATTTGCCGGTCCGCTCCTGGCGCACATCGTCGCACAGCAGGGTGGATTGCATATCGGGGATCATGGCCATGTTGCTTGTCCTTTCCGGTGGGATTGTCCGCGGGATATTCCGGAGCCATCAAGATACCCGCAATCGCGCCGCTTGGCAACGCCTGGAAAGATTTCCCATTCCGTCGGATCGGATTTTTCAAATCTGGCGCGCACATCACGGCAGGACGGGCGCATCCGGGGCGGGCAAGATGCGGCCGGGCTCATAGGTCTGCATCAGCTTGAGAAAGACGGGCTCGTATTCCTCATAGAGCGCGGTCGGCACGCTGAACTGGACATGGTGGGCGAGGTCGCCGGTCAGGAAATCCAGCATCAGGACCCGGTTCTTGAAGAGCTGGACGGAGCGTTTCACGGCGCGATGAGCCCCCACGTAGGCGATGTCCATGTGCGTATCCGCGGCCAGGCTGTGCTCGACCCGGCGCAGGTTTTCCACCAGCTGGTCGAAGGTCAAACCGTTGGTGACCACCACTTGAATGCCCATGTCCATGCCATGGGGGCCCTGGAACACAACATTGAAAAACCCCTCCACCGGGGAGGGCACGCGGGTCCAGTTGCGGGGCGGGACCAGGCTGAACAGGCCCGCGGGATCCTCATAACGCGCCCCGGCCAGTCCCTGCGCGATGTCGGCCGCATCGCCCTGGCGGGGCAAGGGTCCCGTGCGCTGGATGCGTCCCAGGCGGTGCGTGATGCCGCGGATATCCGCCATCAGGGCCACCAGCAGCACCAGGGCCAGCAGAAGAATGACCCACCGGAGGCGGGCCCGCTGGTTTTCCTGCCGTTGCCGCGCCGCTTGTTCCCGTTGCCGCGCCCGCGCCGCCGCCGCCTGCAGGTCCTTGTCGGCGGGAAGCCGGGGCGCCATCAATTGCTCCGGGAAAAGCGGGTCACGTACTCCGGCAGCCAGTTCCAATAGGGATAGTATTCCTTGGGCAGCTCGGTCACGATGCGTTCGGAAGCGGTGATGTCCTGCCGCAGGGGATCATCCGGGCTGGGCACGACGCGCTGGTCGCGCACAAACAGTTGGGAATCGCCCGAATCGTCGTTGTGAAACGCCTCAAAGAGCAGGGTGCGCTCCACCTCGCCGAAATGCTCGAATTTTTCGGCGAGCCCGGTTTCCGCCACCTGCAGAAAGCGATCGAACCGGGCCGTTCCCAGGGTTGTTTTCAGTTCGCGATAGAGCTCTTCCCGCACCAGCTGGCCCTCCTCCGCATAGGGGGGGATGTTGAGCACCACCTGGTTTTCGGCCGGTTCCTGAACGAAGATATTTTCGAGCTCGAGATCCTGCAATACCGACCGGGTCCCGATGAACGCCGTGTCCAGGCGTTCGAGTTCCCGGTCGTTCAGGCGCAACAGCTCGGCGAGATCGGCGCTGACCGCCATGTCTTCGTCCACCGGGCTGACGCGCAGATTGGCCATCTGGGCTTCCGGCAGGGGAAAGGTCCCGCGCACGTTGTCCAGGATCCAGTTCAGCATGTCCTCGAGCCGGCTGCGGAGCCGCACGTTCTCCATTTCCAATTGGAAGGCCCGGCGCTCCAGCGCCTCCCCCGCCCCGGTGAGGGGGAGCGAATCGGACCGGACCGGCTGGAATGCCAGTGGTTGGCCGGAAGTCACCGGGCGGCGTTCGACCGGCGGGGCCGCCGGGCGGGGAACGTTGCCCGGAGCGGGGGCCGCAGACGGAAGCGGGCGGAACTGGCTTGCGGACGGATAGACCCGCCAAGCTGTCCAAACGGAGATGCCGACCAGGAGCGCAACGCCGAGGAGGGTTCCCGCGCATTTTCTGGAAATATCGGTTTCCCGCATGCCCCGTCCCCGATCCGGCCGGTCAAAGAACCGCGGCCGCCTTCATGGCCTCCTCGACCGTGGGATACAGTTTCACCAGTTTGCTCATGCCAAGGAGTTCGATGGTCTTGACGATCCGCCGGTTGAGCGCCGCGATGCCCAGAAAGGAAAGATTCTGGATGGTGATCCGCTGATAGCGCCCCAGCAGGGCCAGCCCCTTGCTGTTCACATAGGAAAGGTTTTCGCAATCCAGCACAATGCGGACATGGGGATGATTGACCATCGGATCGAGCAATTCCTTGAATTGATCGTGGGTCATCGAGTCGAGCGGACCTGCCACATGCACCAGTTGAATGCCATCACGGTTTTCAATCTGCGTTGTCAAGACTGCGTTCGCCATGATGCCTCTCCAATCGCTCGGGTTCCTGTCGGCTAATGAATCCTTCTTGCCGTCATTATCGACACCCCGGGGGAAGTTGTACAGTCCGGAATTTGCCCGGCGGCGGCCGGAGGGCATTTACAGGGCGGCCGCCGTCTGCAGGGCTTCTGCAACGGTGGGATACAACTTGACCACCTTGTCCATGCCCAGCAGTTCAATCGCCTTGGATACCCGGTTATTCAACGCCGCCACGGCGAAAAACGACAGGTTGGCGGCGGCCAGCCGCTGGTAGTGCGCCATCAGGGTCAGGCCGCGACTGTTGACATAGGTCAGGTTTTCGCAATCCAGCACGATCCGCACTCGCGGCTGGCTCACCAGCGGATCCACCTGGCTCTTGAACTGGTCATGGGTCATGGAATCCAGCGGTCCCGACACATGGAGAACCTGAATGCCTTGGCGGTCTTCGAATTCGATAGAAAGTCCAACGTTTGTCATAAAATCTCCGACACCTGATCGTGAGCAGGCCCGTGTATAGACCTGTTCATTAATATAATGGATCCGATCCCGGGTGTAAAGAGCGGACAACTCAGGGCACGACAAAGGACTTCCTTAGAACGATCGTCCCGCCTTGCGCCGGCCAATCCCGGGTTGGCCGGATGCCGATGGCCTGCGATTGCATACCAAGAAAAGGATCGGGTTCCACCCAGATGTAGGGCTCCTCGGGGGGGCCCTTCACTCCGGTCCCGCCCAGTTCGGGCCAGTCGGCATCGTCGTAATCCGGCAGGGCCCAATCCCCCGGGGGGTTGAAGGCAAATTTCCAGGACGGATCGGTTCCGACAAACCAATCCCGGCCCCGCAGGGCCGCCAGGATCCAATCCGGATAGCGCTGGCGGGGCGCCTGGATGGCCAGTTGATGTTTCCCGGGCGCCAGGTCAAACACCGCGGCCGGGGAGCGTTCCGGATGCCCGGCCTGCAGGACTTCGCGCCCATCCAGATAGAGACGCGCGGGCAGATTGGCATACATGACCGCCAGCGCCGCCCCGTCGCTTCGCTGGCGCTGGAGCAGCTGGGCCGCCGCCCGCACCGCTTCATCCGCATCCGCCAAAAACCGCGGCAGGGGATCCGGCCCGCCCAGTTTTTCATCCAGCATCGCCAGGCGGAATTCCAGCATGCGCCGGGCGGGAGGAGGATAATTCATGCCGTGGCGGCGCAAGCGCGCGGCCAATTCATCGCGCGCACCCTGCCAATCGCCCATGCGTTCGTGGTTCCACAGCGCCGTCATGACCACGGCGGCATCCAGGCGGGGATCGGGGGGCATGCCCCGGTTTTCGGGTTGCAGGCGCACGGTATCGGCGGCCTGGGGCTGATCCAGGTAATACCAACTGATGCTCTCGAAATACGCCCGGCTGGCATGATCCGGGCCCCGTTCGAATGCCATGTCCAAGGACCGGTCAAAGCGGGATGGATCCATGGCATGTACGCGGTATTGCACCGTGCGGAAGGGCTCTTTCACCAGCAGCCCGTGCGTCGGGCCCGCCATGACGTTCTGATAATACCAGCCGCCGTTGAAATAATCCTCCAGGCCCGTCCCCCGCCAGCCGGGCGATTTTTCCTTGTCCTTGCGGATGCTTTCGTCGCCCTCCAGCGCCCAGTACGAGCCATCCAGCGTGACCACCGAGAGCAGGCAGCCGACAAACTTGCCGCGGCCCTTCACCCGAAGAATCGGATGGGGACGGCCCACATCATTGGGCGTTGTGCGCCACCAACCCGCGTGAAAATAGCCCAGCCGGCCCGCGGATGCCTCCGGGCGCGCCGCCATCCATGCCCGGATTTTCACGGGCACCGGCGAAATCTTCCCCGCTTCCAGCCGGATTTCCACTGATTCCGCAAAGGGCATCGGGAACGCGCAGAAGAGGGCATTGCCGGTCATGCCGAAATAGAGCGATTGCGTGCGCACGCGCCGCCAGGGCAGGCCGCACAGGTCGCCCAGCGGAACCTTGACGCTGTCGTTCGTGGAGCCGTCGTAGCGAATCGCGACCAGCCAATCGCGCAAGATGGCGTCGCGCGATTCCTCCGGAATCCGGTCCCACTGCGGTTCAAACTCGAGGCGACGGATCACGCCCGGCCCGGCAATCCGGATCCTCTCCTGACCCTCGGCCAGGTCGGATTCCCGCAGTTCCCCCGCCGGCGGCAGCCGGTTGGTCTGCCAAACCCCGCGCGCCTTCTCCAGCGCGGCCAGGTCCCGTTCCGGCAGCGGCCATGCAAATGTCTCGACGGGCGTCCCGCGCGGCAAAGCCGATTCCGCAACCTGGTAGTACACCTTGCGCGGCGCCCCGCTGTCCTCCGGCGGGCCTTGTTCGCATTCAATGCGCAAGTTTTTTGAATAAGGCATCGGCACAAAGGAATACCAGCAGTAGTTGTTGTATTCCGCCAGCGGGGCCAGGAACGGCGCGAATTGGCCACCGAACAGCTCTTTGATGTCCCCCGCCAGGCGCGGCGTCTGCTCACCGTCGAAAAAGAAGCGAAACCGGTGCGGCTGGCCGTCCTTGGCGCCGGTGAACCACACGCGCGACACATAACCGGGCCCCTTCAGATCCGCCAGTACCTTCCAGCCCGGCGTGGAACTGTCGCGCAGGAAAGTCCCGTAATCGTTGTTGCCGCCCGTGCGGTCGTAGGAGGAATGCAGCCTCGTATCCGGCTGGTCCAGCCGCGCCAGCCAGAGCGGATCGGCCAGGCGTTCCGCCAGCGAGGCCACCGTGACCCCTTCCCCCGCCGGGTGCGGCCCGCAACCCGCCGCCGCCCCCAGCCAAACCATCGTTCCCAGCATCCGCCAAATTTGCTTCATTTCCACCTCGCCACCGCCTACTATGCGCAATTGCAGCTGATTAATGAACCATTTTTCGCACCAACCACCATCCATCCGGACGCGGGCATGATCATTTCGCGCACGCCCTACCGGGTCTCGTTTTTCGGCGGCGGCACCGATTATCCCGCCTGGTACCGCCGGCACGGCGGGGCCGTGCTTTCCGCCGCCATCGCCCGCTACTGCTATCTCACCTGCCGCTGGCTCCCGCCCTTCTTCGAACACAAATCCCGGATTGTCTATTCCATCATCGAAGACGTCCAGCGCATCGAGGACATCCGGCACCCCGCCGTCCGCGAATGCCTGCGCGAACTCGGCATCCGCGACGGCATCGAAATCCACCACGACGGTGATCTTCCCAAGATGACCGGTCTCGGCACCAGTTCCTCTTTCACGGTCGGCCTGCTTCACGCCCTCCACGCCCTGCGCGGCGAATGCCGTTCCAAAATGCAATTGGCGGAAGAGGCCATCCACATCGAGCGCGAGCGCTGCGGCGACCGCGTTGGCTCGCAAGACCAGGTGGCGGCCGCTTTCGGCGGCTTGAATTGCATCCGCTTTGCCCCCGACGACACCATCGTGGTCCAGCCCGTATCCCTGGCCGCCGACCGCCTGGCGGAATTCCAGGATTCCCTGCTGCTGTTCTTCACCGGTTTCTCCCGGATAGCCTCCGACATCGTCGCCGAGCAGCTCCAGAACATTCCCCGGAAGGAAGCGGAACTGACGGAAATGGCCCGCATGGTGGAAGAAGGCCTGGGCATCCTGACCGCAGGGCGCGACCTGGCCGACTTCGGCCGCCTCCTGCACGAAAGCTGGCGGATCAAGCGCTCTCTCAGCACCCGGGTCAGCACCCCCGAGATCGATGCCATGTATGAGACGGCCCGCCGCGCCGGCGCCCTCGGCGGCAAGCTCACCGGGGCCGGCGGCGGGGGATTCCTGCTGCTGTACGTCGAACGCGACCGGCAAGCCGCCGTGCGGCAGGCCCTGGCCCGACTTCTGCACGTCCCCTTTGACCTCGATCACACCGGATCCCAGATTATTTTTTCCAACCCCGTCCCCCTGGAAAGCACCCCGTGACCTTCACCCTGCCCCTGATGGAAAACAACATCACCGCGGCGGATCGTGCCGCCGTCATTGCCTTCCTGACGGGCGACCCCGTTCTCACGCAGTCCGCCCAGGTTCGCGCATTTGAACAGGAATGGTCCCAGTGGCTGGGCGTCCGTCACAGTGTCTTCGTCAATTCCGGCGCTTCCGCCAACTTCATCACCATGGCCGCCCTGCGCCACCTCCATGGCCCCGGGGAAGTGATCGTTCCGACCCTTACCTGGGTCTCGGACATCTCCTCCGTCCTCGCTGCCGGCCACACCCCCGTCTTCATGGACGTCGATCCGCGTACACTGGCGATGGACCCGCGCCAGGTCCGCGCGGCCCTGCATAAAAACACCCGCGCGGTTTTCCTGACCCATTGCCAAGGCTTTGACGGCCTGGACGACGGTCTGCTGGCCGAATTGCATCAGCGCGGGATTCCGCTGATCGAGGACGTCTGCGAATCCCACGGCGCCACGCATCACGGACGGAAGCTGGGCACATTTGGCCTGGCCGCCAACTTCTCCTTCTACTTCGCCCACCACATGAGCACCATTGAGGGCGGCATGGTATGCACCGATGACGGACATTTCTACCAGGCCTGCCGGATGCTCCGCTCCCACGGCATGGTCCGCGAGGCCGACAGCCCCGCCTTTCGGAAAAAATGGGAGGACGCCTCCCCCGACCTCAATCCCAAGTTCATTTTTGCATGGCCCACGGGCAATTTCCGCAGCACTGAGATCAACGCCGTCATCGGCCGCTCTCAGCTCAAGCGGCTTGACGAAAACAACCGGCGCCGCACGGAGAACTTCAAACTCTACCTGTCCCTCCTCGATCCCAAGCTCTACTGGACCGATTTCCTCGTTGATGGCAGCGTGAACTACGCCTTCCCCCTCGTGATGAACCAGCCTGATGCAGCTCTCCGCGACCGCCTAATGGCCGTGATGGATCAAAACGGCATCGAACACCGCCGCGGCAACGCCGGCGGCGGCAACCAGCTTCGCCAGCCTTACCTCGCCGGCATCGCGCCGCCCAAGGCCGACATCCCCCGCCTGTTCCCCGTCGTGGATCACATCCACTTCTACGGCTTCTACATCGGCAACTATCCGACCCTCGAAGAGGCCCGCATCCGCAAGCTCTGCGGCATGCTCAATTCGGTCCGGCCCTGACTCAGGCCCCGGCCCCGGAAACCATCCGGTCAATCAGTTCCCTGTGCAACCGCGCGGCGTGGCGAGGATTGAAGCAGTCCGCGGCGCGCTGCCGTCCCGCCAATCCGACCTGGGCGGCGGCGGCCGGGTCGGCCACCACCCGCTCCAGCGTCGCCACAAACGAGGCGCTATCATCCGGAGTGAACAGGAATCCATCCACGCCGTCGCGCACGATTTCGGCGATGCCAGGCAGCCCGGACGCCACCACCGGCCGGCCTGTGGACAGGCCGTTGTAGAGCGCGCTGGGAATGATGCCCTGGTTGTCGGGAGAGTTCCGCCGGTGCACCAGCACCGCATCCATCGCGTTGAGCCAGCGGTTCACATCCGACTTGGTCGGCAGCCATCCGGTCATGAGCGCGGCGCCTTCCAGGCCACGCTTCGCGATTTCCTTCCGGCACCATGCCTCGCCCCCCGCCCCGCCGATGATCACCAGCCGCCAGTCGGGATGCTTTGCGACTGCCGATTTCCACCAATCCAATAACTGGTCATAGCCCTTGCCGCCGCGAATGATGCCGAAAATCGCGAAATGCTTCGGGTTTTCATCCAATCCCAACTCGGTTTTCCTTGGCGCGGGGTCGAGGGGGCGAAAGATGCCCGGATTTTGCGGCGCATTGATCACGACGATGCGCGATTCGTTCATCCCCTTCGCCGCCAGCAGGCGCTTCTCGGCCTCCGTGCTGACCGTAGCTTTCACGTGCGGTCGGTTCCAACTGCGCACCTCGCGTTTTTCCAGCCAACCGGCCAGCCGCCGCCCCCAGCCCCAATGTCCCAGCAGGATGGACCACCACCAGTCACTGGTCGCGATGATCGTCGGGATGCCCAGTTTCACCACGCGGCCGGGGATCAGCGGCAGGGTTTCCTTGCAGATGATCAGCGCCGGGGCCAGAGCGCAGATCTGCTGGAGCAAACTGTCGAGATGCCGGTACCATAGACGCGTCTTGCGCCATTTGTCGCGCCCATTGGCTTGATCCACGGTGAACGGCAGTTCGATCAGCCGCATGTTTTGGCGCAGTTCGGCATCGCGCTTGCCTCCGGCAGGCCCCATGCTGGCATAGATCAACTCATGGTCCGCAGCCAGCACCTCGGTCAGCTCCCGAAGTGCCGGCCACTGGTACGCCTCAATCTCCGGCGGATAACGGTGCAGGTAGACGATAACGGGTTTCGCTTTGCTCATCTTTCTGGCCATGCTACCCTGCCCCCATGAATTTGACCAGCGCCCGAATGTTGATTTGCGGCGGTGAAACCCTCGCCGGGGCTGCCCTCGCTGAGGAAGCCAACCGCCGCGGCCTGGACGCCGCAACGCTTGCGGCAGCCGACACCTCCAACTGGGCCGACCCCGATGCCATTGAAGCCGCCTTCGCCGGGCAGGATCCCGAGGTGGTGTTTGTCGCCGCGGGCGAATCGGGAGGCATTGCCCTGAACCGCGCCCATCCCGCACGCTTGCTGGAATCCAACCTGCGCGTGGTGTTGAATGTCCTGGGCACGGCCGCCCGGCGGCGCGTTCCGCGCCTGGTCTACCTCGCCAGTTCCTGCTGCTATCCCCGCGATGCCGCCCAACCGCTATGCGTGGAGAGCCTGATGACCGGCCCCTTCGAGCCGACCAATGCCGCCTATTCGGCGGCCAAGCTTGCCGGCCTCATGACCTGCGAGGCCGTGCGCACAGAACACGGACTGGCCTGGTTTGCGGCAATCCCCGCAACCCTTTTCGGGCCCGAGGACCATTTCGACCCCGACCACGCCCATGTCGCCTCCGGGCTCCTCGTTCGGATGCACGAGGCGAAGCAACGGAACATCCCCGCGGTCGCCGTCTGGGGTACAGGCCGACCGCGGCGCGACTTCCTGTTCTCGCGCGACCTCGCCGACGCCCTGTTCTTCCTCGCGGAGAAATACGACGCCGCGAAAGGCCCCATCAACGTCGGTCCCGACACCGATCTATCCATCGCCGAGGTTGCCCAAGCCGTGAAGAAGGTCGTCGGCTACGAAGGGCAACTGGAATTCGATGTTTCAAAGCCGGACGGCACCCCCCTGAAGCGGCTCGACGCCGGTCCCCTGCGCGCCATGGGCTGGCAGCCCAAAACAGACTTCGCCGCCGGCCTGCGCGAAACCTACGCGGCGTTCTGCAAGCTCAAGCGTTGATCAGATCGATCACGCGCCGCGCCAGCGCCGGGCGTGAAAGGCCCTGGGCGGCGAGCAAGTCGTCGCGGGGGCCGATGTCAAAGTGGTAGTGCGGGGCGAGGCCGGCATGGGCCCATTTCGCTTTCGGCAGGCGCGGGGCCAGGTGCATTGCCAGCAGACCATCCATGCCGCCACGGCCAATGAATCCCTCTTCCATCGTCAGGATGGCACAGCACGGCGCCAACTCCGCTTCCAGCGCGGCGAGATCCGGCGAAGACAGGTTCATCAAATCCACCGTTCGCACGGGGATGCCGCCGGCTTCCAGCTCGTCGCGTACGCCCGCCGCCAGATGGCTCATGTAGCCCGTCGAGACAATCGCTGCCGCCGAGCCCCTGCTCCCCCCGAGGCGGAAGCCGCGCTTCATGTCCTCGGCCATTGGAGCATCGCCCAGATTCGGCAGCGGATGACTGTCGAGCCGCAGGTAGCGCACGCCCGTTTCGCCCAGCGCCTGCCGGGCCATTTCGGCGGCCGTCGCCGCGTCCGCCGGTGACCACACGCCCATGTTCGGCAGCGCGCGCATGAGGGCGATATCCTCCAGCGCCTGATGCGTCGGGCCCGACACCTCGTAGCTGTAGCCCGCGCCCACGCCGACGAGCGTCACGTTCATCGGCCGGACCTGCGAAAGGATCGCGAGGTTGATGCGGATTTGCTCGAGGCAGCGCATCGTAATGAACGGCGCGATGGCATAGGCCACCACGCGGAACCCCTCCAGCGCAAGGCCCGTCGCCACGTTCACCGTGTTCTGCTCGGAAATCCCCATGTTCAGGAACCGGTCCGGGAAATCCTTCCGCACGCCGTCGAGCACCGGCGAGCCAAAGTCCGCCGTCAAAAAAAAGATGTCCTTCTCCGCGGCCATCCGCTCCTTCATTGCCTGCAGGAAGGAGTCGCGCATCCTGGTCTTGGGCCCGCTCATGGCGCGCCTCCCGTCAGCTCCTCGACTTCTTCGGGCGTCAGCGTGCGGATGTGGCACAACGGGTCGCCCTCCAGCGAAGGCGCGCCCTTGCCTTTGATCGTATGGGCGATCACGACGCGCGGGCCGGGGAAGCCCGACGCCATCGCCCGGCCGATTGTCTTGCACAGCGCCTCGACATCGTGGCCGTCCACTTCTTCCGTCGACCAACCGAAGGCGCGGAACTTTTCCGCCAGCGGCGCGAGATCCACTACGCGCGCCGTGTAATCCATCATGCAGCGCGCGTTTTCGTCCACGATCAGGACCAGGTTGTCCAGCTTCTGCTGGGCGGCGAACAGAAACGCCTCCCAGACGGCGCCTTCGTGGAGTTCGCCGTCGCCCGCCACCACCACGACGTGGCGGTCGGAGCCCTGCCGCTTCAGCGCCACCGCCATGCCCGAGCCAACGCCGGGACCGTGACCGAGCGAACCATTCACCGTCTCGTAGCCGGGGATCACGGGGTCGGGAATGCCGCCCAAAAACGAACCCGGACGGCATACCCGCTGGAGCTCCGCCTTCGGGAAGAAGCCGCGATCGGCCAAAATGGGATAGAGGCTGATGGAGCCGTGGCCCTTGCTGACGATCAGTCGGTCGCGCGCCGGATCGCGCGGATTGGCCGGGTTGTGCCGCAGCAGCCCGCCGTAGAACAGGCAGGTATAGATCTCGACCGCCGACAGCGAAGACGCGACGCGCGTCTCCGGCGCCGCCGCGTGGATCCGCAGCGTCTCTGCGCGGAACCGCGCCGCCAGCGCGCGCAGTTCGTCGGGGCTCCTCTTTGTCTCGCTCATGTAAAATCCCTTTGGATGGGGTGCTCCAGGATCCGCCGCACGAACGCCGCGGCCTCCGGGCCGAAGCGCTTGGCGACCATGGCCTGGTACGCCGGGGCCTCGTAGTATTCCTGGAACGCCGCATCGCGGAAGCGCACCACTTCTTTCCAGTCCACATGTTTCGTAGAAAGCGGCCGCGAATCGCGGCTGTAGTGCCCGTAGGCTGACCACGCCGTCGGCATGGATACGCCCTGCGCCACAAGCTCGTCGTAGAGCCGCGTGCCGGGATAGGCCATCGCGCAGTAGAAGTTGGCCCATTCGAACTGGTATGTCTTGGCCATGTCAAAGGACTCCTGCATGCTGCCGAGATCGTCCTCCGGCAGGCCGAAGATGAAATTGCCGACGATGGAGATGTCCGCGTCGCGCGTCCAGCCGATCACCCGGTCCGTTGCGTCCCCGGTGGTCTTCTTGTTGACAGAGCCGCGCACGCGCGCATTGGCAGACTCGAAACCGTAGGCCAGCCAGCGCACACCGGCCTTGTGTAACTTCTGCAGCATGTCCGGACTGCGGATGGACGACACATGGGCATAGGCCCAGAAATTCAGATCCCACCCCTTGGCAATGATCCGGTCGCAGATTTCCTCGACGCGTTCCGTGTTCGCGGTGAAAACATTGTCGAGAATGCGCACGTTGCGCACGCCGTGTTTCTCCACGAGCGTTTCCAGTTCGCCGAGGACGCGGTCGGCGGAGCGCAAACGCAGGTTCGGTCGCCCGGCCACGACGTTGACGCTGCAATAGGAGCAGTTGTAGGGACAGCCGTGGTTCGTGTAGATCGCGGCGTAGGGACTGCGCGCGGCCAGCCGGTCGAAACAATGCCAATGGTGGGCCCGATAACGCGCCGGCGGCATCAGGTCCCACGCCGCATCCGGCAAGCGCTCCACGTCCGCGAACATCGGCGCGCGCCCGCCCGCGGCCACGTCGTCGCCGGCGCGCGACCAGATGCCGGGAATTTCCCCCGCCGCCGGACGCTTGTCCCGGCCGTTCGCCTTCAACCATTTCGCCAGCGCCGTTACCGGCGCGTAGGATTCCCCGCAGCAGACGAAATCCGCTTCTTCGTCGCGCAGGATGCGCTCCGGATAGGCCGACGGGACGACGCCGTCCAGTAGCACGGGAATGCCCGGCGCCAGCTTGTGGATCGCGCGGACAGTCTCGCCCGCCGCCTGCATTTTCGTCACGTCGCCGGAGTTGACTTGGTCCGTGCCGACGATCACCAGCGCCGGAACCGACTCCCCCACCCGCCCCGCCACCTGATCCGGCCGTATCCCCTCCGCATCCGCGTCCAGCAATTCCACCGCGAGCCCCTGCTGCCGCGCATACGCCGCCAGCAGCCCCAGTTGGACCGGCGGCGTCACCGCCGCAATGTCCGTTCCCAGCGAGCCGTACGCCCGGGGGCGGTTGTTGGGGAAAAGAAGCAGCAAATCTACGGCATTCACCCCGGCAAACTACCACTGCCCCCCGCCCTTTGACAACCGCCCTCCTGATGCCAATTCGTTTCGTGCACAGGGGCCTGAACCGTGTGCGGCGGGCAGCGCCTCCATGCGGCCATGGGACAAGGGCGCTGTGCCCGGGCCCGGCGACCGCGCCCCCTTTGGCTGCCGCCGCTTGCGCGGAGGCCAACAAGAGATTGCCTTGCCGTTCGCTTTGGAGTACAAGGAATATTTATGAACCAGGAATTTGCCGGCTATTCCATTACCCGCCCCATGACGGGCGGGGGAATGACAAAGCTGTATGTGGCCATCGATGCCCAGCAGACCCGCTACGTCATCCGCGTCCTGGATGCCGTCAATGCCCGCGACCGCAAGAACCGCACGCGGTTTTTCCATGGGGGCGAGGTCATTGCCCGGCTGAACAGCCCCAATCCGCACCCCAATATCGTCAGGTTTATCAAAGCCGGCTATGAGGGCAAAACCCCCTTCATGGTGTTGGAATACATCGAGTCACGGACCCTGCGCGACCTGATCCTCTTCCGGGAACCGCTGCTGACGGAAAATGTGATGGTCTTCATCCGCCAGCTGGCCACCGTGATCCAGTACATTCACGCGCGCGGCTTCCTGCACTTGGACGTCAAACCGGAAAACATATTGATCCGCCCCGACGGGCGCCTGGTGCTGATCGACTTCGATTTGGCCATCCCCCGCAAGCGCTTTTTCAAGAAGCTGGCCGGCGTCTCGGGAACCACCGCCTATGTTCCGCCCGAAACACTGGTCAACCGCATCGCCGACGACCGGGCCGACATCTATGCTTTCGGCATCTGCTGCTACGAGATGCTCACGTTCCACAAACCCTATGAAGGGGAAAAAATCGAACTGGTTCGCGCGGCCCAGATCGATCCCAAGACGCCCCCCACCCCCATTCGCCAGCACAATCCCGCCATCCCTTCCGGCGTGGCCAATCTCGTCATGAAGTGCATCGCCAAGGATCCGAAGGACCGCTATCCCGACATGGTGCTGGTGCTGCGCGATCTCGACAATCTCATTTGATTCCCAGGTCCGGCCATGGAACCCAATTCTGCCCCTGACATTTATCTCATGAAGCGCGAAAAATCCCGCGCGGGCTGCATGACGGTCCTGATCGCCACGGTGGCGGTACTGGGCATCATCACCGTGGCTGGCCTGATGCGCTGGTTGGGCGGCCACGAGACGGAAACCGCCGCGCCCGCGGACCTCCCCGCCCTCTCCGAAACGGCCGAAGTCCTCCCGGAGGCTCCGCCACCCGTTCCGCCGGCCGCCCCCGAAGCAGCCCCCGCGGCCCCGCCGGCTCCCGCAGCCGCTCCGCCCCCCCCTCCATCCGCCCCGGCAGCTCCCGTGGTTGAACCATCCCCCCCGACGGCCGCCACAACCGCCGGGGACGCCGCAGGCATGTTTGCCCAGGCCCGTGAACGCCTTCAAGCCGGCGATTATCAGGGCGCCCGCCAGGCGGCGCTCGACGCCTTGGCTGCCCGCCCCGGCGATGCAGGCATCGAAACCTTCTTGAATGAACTGGCCATGCCCCTGCTGGCCTCCCAGCGCCCCATGCCGGAAAAGATCGAACATGTCGTGCAAGCCGGCGACTATCTCGGCAAGCTTGCCGCCACCTACAACACGCCCGTGGCCCTCATCGCCAAGGCCAACAACATCCAAGGGGCGACCATCCGCATCGGCGAAACCCTGCGCCTCCTGGACGGCAACGCGCACGTCTTTGCGCTCGCCGTCAGCAAGAGCCGCAACGACCTGGTCGTGACGCTCGACGGCAAATTCTTCAAGCGCTATCGCGTCAGCACCGGCGCAAACTCCATGACACCGGTCGGCACCTTCAAGATCACCGACAAGATCGCGCAGCCGGCCTGGCACAAACCCGGCGCCAAGGCCATCCCCTATGGCCATCCCGACAACCTGTTGGGCACGCACTGGCTGGCGCTCGACCTGCCCGGCTACGGTCTGCACGGCACGTGGGAGCCCGATTCCATCGGCAAGCAGACCAGCGCCGGCTGCATCCGCCTGCTGAATTCCGACATCGAGGAGCTTTACACCATCCTGCCCAAAGGCACGCTCGTCACCATTAGCGAATAGAGGGACGCCCTTGGCTGCATACATCCTCCCGTTTGAAAAGCCGCTGCTCGATCTGCAAAACAAGATCGACGAACTGCGCGCCTTTTCCCAGGGCCAGGGCATCGCGGCTCCGCAGGATGTCGCCCGACTGGAAAAGGAACTCGCGGAGACGCGCCGGAACCTGTATGCCACGCTCACCCCGTGGCAGAAAGTCATGGTCGCGCGCCATCCCCGCCGCCCCTATACCCGCGACTACATCGCCGCCCTCTTCTCCGGTTTTTCCGAACTCCATGGCGACCGCCTGCTGGCCGACGATCAATCCATCGTGGGCGGACTCGGCTGGCTCGGCGAACAGCAGATCATGGTCATCGGCACCCAGAAAGGCCGCGACACCAAGAGCAACCTGGCCTGCAACTTCGGCTGCCCCTTTCCCGAAGGCTACCGCAAGGCCCTGCGTCTCATGCGGCTGGCCGCCAAGTTCAACATCCCCATCGTCACCTTCATCGACACCCCCGGCGCCTTCCCCGGCATCGAAGGCGAGCAGCGCCATGTCGCCGAAGCCATCGCCGTCAACCTGCGCGAAATGTTCCGCCTGCCCGTCCCGATCCTGGCCATCGTCATCGGCGAAGGCGGCTCCGGCGGCGCCCTCGGAATCGGCATCGCCAACCGCATCCTGATCCTCGAATACGCCTATTATTCCGTCATCTCCCCCGAAGGATGCGCCGCGATCCTGTGGAAGAACCGCGCGCATGCCGATACCGCCGCCGCCGCCCTCAAATTGACCGCCCCCGATCTCGTCGAACTGGGGATCGCCGACGAACTCATTCCGGAACCGCCCGGAGGCGCCCATACCGATCCGGCCGCCGCCACCGCCCTGGTCCGCGACGCCCTGGTGAAAAATCTGGCTCAATTGAAGAAACTCCCTCCCCGGCAACTCCTCGACCAGCGCTACGACAAATTCCGCGTCCTGGGAATCTACAAGGAAGGGCCGGTTCCGCCCTTGACACCGCCCCCCGTTCCATTGGAAAGTGACTGACGATTCGAACCCGGGGCCTCGCCCCCGTTTTCACGCCCAACAGGAGGATCCATGGCCAGCATCAAAGGTACCCGTACGGAAAAAAATCTGCTCGCATCGTTCGCCGGCGAATCACAGGCCCGCACCCGGTATAATTTCTTCGCATCCGCCGCCAAGAAAGAAGGCCTGATTCAGATTGCCCGGATTTTCGATGAAACCGCCGACCAGGAAAAAGAGCACGCCAAACGCTTTTTTAGCTTTCTTGAAGGCGGCATGGTCGAAATCCGCGCCGCTTATCCCGCCGGCGTGATCGGCTCCACCCTGGACAACCTGAAAGCCGCCGCCAACGGCGAGAACGAGGAATGGACCCAGCTCTATCCCGAGTTCGCCCGCATCGCCCGCGAAGAAGGTTTCCCCCAGATTGCCACGCTGTGGGACAACGTCTGTGTTGCCGAAAAGCAACATGAGAAGCGCTACAACGACCTCTGGAAGAACCTCTCCGAAGGCCGGGTCTTCAAACGCGACGGCGTGGTCGTCTGGCGCTGCATCAACTGCGGCTATCTCCATGAGGCCAAGGACGCCCCCAAACTCTGCCCAACGTGCCTTCATCCCCAGGCCTATTTCGAACTTCTTGGCGAAAACTGGTAATCCATCGAAAAACAAACCGGAAAGGACTCCCACCATGAAAGCATCCGTCGACGCCTCCACCTGCACCGGCTGCACTCTTTGCTGCGATATTGCCGCCGATGTCTTCCAAATGGGCGATGACGGCCTGGCCCACGCCAAGGCCGAAGAAGTTCCTGCCGCGGCCGAGGCTTCCGCCAAGGAAGCCGCTGACAGCTGTCCGGTCGGAGCCATCACCGTCGGCTGAAAACCGATGCGCTTGCTTGGCCGCCGTTCCCCGAACGGCGGCCTTTTTCACCACGCCCCCAGTATGGAGTTTATAAACTCCATAATCGACGTCTTCCCCCGGCCCGTCCCGGTCCTGGCCAGCTCGGCAACCACACGGCATCCTGGCCGCCCGTGAATCTGCTGCTCGGCATCGGCAATCCCCGGCATGGCGACGACGCCCTCGGACCGGTCTTTGCCCGCGCCTTCCGTCACCCCAACTGGCAGTGCGTCAATGCCGCGACCGCCCCGGAGAATTTCACCGGCTTGATCCGGCGCTTGCGCCCCGACCTGCTGATCCTGCTGGATGCCGCCGACATGGGATTGCCGCCCGGCTCCCTGCGGCGGCTGAATCCGCAGGATATTCTGCCGGCGGATTTCGGCACCCATGCCGGTTCCCTCGGCCACCTGGCCGATTTCCTTTCCAACGCTGCCCGACAAATCGTCATTGTGGGCATCCAGCCGGCTTCCACCGCCCCCGGGACCCGCCTTTCCCCTGCCGTCCGCGCCACGCTCAAATCCCTGGGCCAGGCCCTTGCCCAGGGACGCCTGCCCGACCTCGGGCTGACGTCCGGACTTGCGTCCGGAGTTGATTCGCCGTAAGTTTCTTTGGTAATCAACCGGAGGCCATCTGTGAAACTGCTTGCCGCCCTTGATCTCTCCCGGACAACTCCCGATGTGCTGCGCGAAGCCCGGAACTGGGCCCGCCGCCTGTCCGCCGAACTGTTTCTGATCCATGTGGCGGAACCCGATCCCGATTTCATCGGCTACGGGGCCGGCCCGGAAAGCGTCCGGCTCGCCGTTGCCCATAAGTTCCAGCGCGCCCACCAGCAGATCGAAGCCCTGGCCGTGGAATTGCGCCAGGATGGCCTGAATGCCACCGCGCTGCTGGTACAAGGCCCCACCGCCGAAACCATCCTGCGGGAAGCGGACAAACTCTCCGCCGATGCTATCATCATGGGAACCCGTGCGCGCAGCGCCGTTCGCGAACTGTTTGTGGGCAGCGTCAGCAAGGAGGTTCTCCACAAATCCACCCACCCCGTCCTGCTTGTTCCTCCTCTCGTCGGTTCGGCCTGATCACCCGATGGCCGCGCTTGATCCCGCAGATTCGTTCCCCTGGCATCCAGCCATCGAACCGGGCCGCCCGGGGGCCCGCCAAACCACCACATGACCCCGCCCCGTTCCCTCACCATCCTGGGTGCCGGCCCCGCCGGCTACCCTGCCGCCTTCCTCGCGGCGGACCTCGGCCTGCCGGTCACTTTGATCGATTCCGCTCCCGCCCTTGGCGGGACCTGCCTCCATCGCGGCTGTATCCCATCCAAATCTCTTCTGCACGCAGCCGGCCTGCTCGTCACGGCCCGCGATGCGGAAACTGTCGGCATCACCTTCCCCCCGCCAACGATCCACCTGGACAAACTGCGGGAATGGAAGGATTCAATCATCACTCGCCTGGCCAATGGTCTCGCCCAGTTGGCGAAGGCCCGCGGCATTCGCACGGTAGAGGCCGCCGCTACTTTTCTTTCGCCCTCGTCATTGCAATGGAGTTCTCCGGACGGCTCCGTAACCCGGCATGATTTCGATGCTCTGCTGGTCGCCACGGGTTCCGTTCCGGCCATGCCCGCAGAATTTCCCGTCGGTCATCCGGGCCTCTGGGATTCTACGGCCGCTCTCGCGCTCGCGGACATTCCCGCCTCCCTCCTCGTGGTGGGCGGCGGATATATCGGCTTGGAACTGGGCTCTGTATATGCCGCGCTGGGCGCACAAGTCACCGTTGCCGAGGCGACCGGCGGACTTCTCCCCGGCATCGACCGCGACCTGATCGTGCCCTTGGCCTCCCGCCTGCGCAGACGTTTTCACGCCATTCAGATGAATACCCGGGTCGTGGGAATCGCCGACGCCGGCGACGGGCTCCGCGTCGAGCTGCACAACAGCACCACCGGCGAAACCCACCAGGAAACGTTCGCCCGGATCCTCGTCGCCGTCGGCCGCCGGCCCTTCACCGATGGGCTCGATTTGGAAAAGGCCGGAATTGACCTCACCGACCGCGGCTTCGTTTCCGTCGATGCCGCCGGCCGCACGGCAAATCCGCGTATTTTCGCCGCGGGCGACGTCACCGGCGATCCGATGCTGGCTCACAAAGCCACGCACGAAGCCCGGGCCCTTGTCGCCCGCCTGCTCGGACGCACAATGCCCGCGGCCCGGCATGTGCCTGCGGTCGTTTTCACTGACCCTGAAATCGCCTGGGTGGGCCTGACCGAATCACAAGCCAAGAAGCAATCTCGCGAGGTCAAGGTTTCCAAGTTCCCCTGGGCGGCCAGCGGCCGCGCGCTTGCGCTCGGCCGCACCGACGGCGTCACGAAAATCCTCGCCGATCCCGGCTCCGGCCAATTGCTGGGCGTCGCCATCGCGGGTCCCGGAGCCGGCGATCTGATTTCCGAAGCCACTCTGGCCCTCGAAACCGACGCCACCGCCGCCGACCTCGCCCGCACCATTCACCCCCACCCCACTCTCTCTGAAACCCTCGGCGAAGCCGCCGACCTGCACGAAGGCCTCTGCGCCCACCTCTACCGGACCTTGAAAAATCATTTTTAATCCGGAGCACGTCCATGCATCGTTTCAGCACTTGGCTGGTTTTGTCACTGGCATTGCTCCATCGCGCAGATGCGGTCCCGTTGAAGCCCCCCCCATTTTTGCCCGATTATTATTCCGAGGCCTTCGCCACGCTCGACCGCTCTTGGCGGCTGGTCGAGCAGAGCGCAACCAATGGCCAATTCAATCTCACATATGAATCCAAACCTTGTCACGGAACGCTTGTCCTTGAGCACATTCCCTGCGATCGGACGACGGCTCCCATGCATTTCAATGATATTGCCCGTCGATTGAACCAAAGGAGTTCCCGGCAGCAAGGGAGATTTGATGAAGTATCGGAATTCGAACTGCGCGCCGGAAGGAATAAATTCCGCCATATCCAATCAATCTGGTCGTTCATGCTGCCTCGCTCCATTCAGATCTGGACGTGGACGTTTCCGCGCACGGCGCCGGAAGTGTCACCCGGTACGCTTCAAGTCGTTCGCCAATGCGTGAACCGTCAGCGTTATGAAGATGCCCGCCGCGGAGGAAACGTCGCCATGGGCCGCTGGGGCCTCTGCATTCGCGCGCATGCCTTGGATTTGCTGAATGACGGCGATCAGGCGCAAGCCCTGAAGGTTTTGCACGACCTCCTGTCGACCTCTCCAAACGATTTCGAAGCACATTTGGCCTATATGGCCAGCGCCGCGGATCCCGCCGCCGCCAGCAACAGCGCCCAGATCGTCTTTCGAAACTCGGAAGATCCCGCCCATATGGAACGCGCGGCGGCTATTCTGGGGATCCCGAAACCGAATTACGAATCCCTGCCCCCGGTATCTCCCGATGATACCGGCCTGCGTCTGGTCTTGATCCCGCTTGAACCCGACTCCCTGTGGTTTTTGGATGACGCGGTAAAATTATACGAACAAATCACGGATATTCCGGTCAGCATCCGGCGTCTGGAAGAACCCTGGGAATGGAAAACGCCCGAACGGATCGCCCGCCAGCGGGAAGTCCAGAGGCTCCTCCACGTTGAAGGCCAGCCGCCCATCGATTTTACCGGTTGGTCGCCCAAACGCTACGCCGAGACGTTCCGCGCCAACGTCGAAACGGCGGATGCCTTCTCGCGCTGGCAAGTCGAAAAACTGATCGCCGCCATTACCTCTGCACCCGGACAATACGAAGTCGCCCCTCATCTGAAACGTCTGAAAGAACACCTCAAGGAAAAGCGGTCGGCCGATTGGCGCACGATGTATGTGGCGCTTACGCGGACGAACATCTACAGTGGAGACAGCAACTTCATTTTCAGCATGGCCAGCTGTCCCCCAGCGGAAACCGCCGCTTTCCTGTCCTATTACATGATGCTGAGTTCCACCCTCGACGAGTCTCCGGCATCTCGCGCCCGATTGACCGAACGAATCGCGAAGTCGCTCGTGGCCGCCAGCATCTGGCAATTGGACATTCCGCGCAGTACCGATCCGGCTTGTCCCACCTCATACCCGGATGGCGTTTCGCGCCTGGACCAGCAAGCGCTCGTCCTTTCTGCGGATATCCGCTCGCAGCTTGAAAAGGTCCGGGATTCTGCCGGCGCACCGCCGGCGGGCGCGCCCCCGTAAAGCGGCCTACAATCCCGCGTCCGCCAACGCCTTCTGGGCTTCGCCATTGCCCTGAGCCGCCGACAGGCGCAACCATCGGGCCGCTTCATGAGGATCCGCAGGCACCCCTTTCCCGTCCCGATAGAACTGCCCCAGCTTGAATTGGGCCCAGGCGTCTCCATTTTCCGCCGTCATCCGGTACCACTTTGCCGATTCCGCGTAATCCACCGGTACGCCGTACCAGCCTTCTTCGGCCACAAGACCCAAGTGGTTTTGGGCCAGCACATATCCCTGCGCCGCGGATTTCCGGCACCAATCCAGCGCCTGATCCATGTCGTGGGAAACGCCCCAGCCTTTCTCGTGCATCAAGCAAAGATAGTATTGCGCCTCTGCCAGATTCTGTTCCGCGGCCCGGCGATACCACGCAACGGCCTTGTCGTAATCGCGGGTCACCCCGCGCCCTTGTCCCAGCATGCGCCCCAGTTGATATTGTGCCCGAGCATGTCCCCGATCCGCCGCGTTGCGATAGCATCGCAAAGCCAGCACGTCGTCCTGCACCACGCCTCGTCCCTCGGCATGGGCAAGCCCGAGTTGATACTGCTCTTCGGCATAATCCCTGTCTCGTGCGGACAACTTCGCTGACCGTTCCATGGCTTGAGGCGGTCTTGCCGGCCAAATCTGGCGATACCACACCCACCCACCCCCCACACACACCACGAGAATCACCCAGACAGTCAAAAACACAGCCATCTGGATTCGAACGCCGCCCTCTGAGGCCCCGCATTCGCCGCATCTGGAATGAGTTTTTTGCATGGAGCAAACCTTTCGCGCCAAATCTAGCCGCCCATTGCCCTTCGGATCAAGCCGGCGTCAGCCTCGACTGTTTTGGAACCGCGCGAGGCTTTCCAGGTAATCCGCCGGCGTGCCGAAATCGAAGCGCTCGGCCGCGGTCATTTCCAGCGCGAGATAGCCTTCCCGCGCCCTCTGCATCTCCTGCGCGCGCGTGAGCTGGAATTCGCCACCGTCGCGCAGGTTGTCGTGAATCATCTGCGCCAGTACGTCGTAAATCGACGGAGCCAACAGGTGCATGCCGAACCAGCCGAGGAATTCGTCCGCGCCCAGTCCGTCCACACGCAGGTCGCGACGGGCCAGCTCGATCGCCGGCTTCTCCACGATGCGGCTCACGTCCACCAACCGCGGAAAATCCGGGCGCCGCGCGCCGGCAATGGTGCCATAGCCCTTGAGCTGCGCCGGCCCGATGCGGTTGACCGCGGACACCGAGCGGCCGTCGCTGCGCCCGGCCATTTCCGCCAGTTCGCGATAGGGCGACATGGGCGTGCCGCGGAACAGGTGGTCGCCCAGACACAACAGCACCGGCCCGCCGCCGGCGAAGGCACGGCTCTGAAACACCGCGTGGCCATAGCCCTCCTGCTCGCGCTGGATCGCAAAATGCAACCGTGCGTTGTACTCGGGCATTTGCCGCGTCTCGGCGGCCAGCGCCGGGGTTTTCTCCAGCCGCCGCAGCAGCTCCGGACCCGGACCCGCAAAATACGCGCGGATCGCCTCTTCATCGCCCGGCTGCGCGACAATGCAGATGTCCTCGATGCCTGCCGCAACCAGTTCCGCGATGTGATAATGGATCAAGGCGCGGGCAATGCCGTCCGGTCCCACCACCGGCATCAGTTCCTTCTTCACCGCCTGCGAAGCGGGAAACCATCGCGTCCCGAGGCCGGCCACGGGAATCACCGCCCGGGTGGCCGCCGCTACGCCCGCCGCCATGACCACCCTCCCGCCCGAGGGGCATACCGCCACGCCCCGAACTCCAACGCCCCCGGTGACGTGCCCTGGAACACCTCCGGCCGAATCCCGATGCGGCGCTCATATTCCGCGACAATTTCCGGAACAAGTCTTCGCAAAGCATCGCGACGGCCGAAAACCGCGACTGTCCCGCCCGCCCCGCCCCCGGTAATCTTCGCGCCGAACAAACCCCGCTTCACGCCCCGACGACGAACCGCCTCGACAATGAAATCCACCTCGGGCACCGACAGCCGGCATTCATCACGATAGCTTGCATGCGCCCCGTACATTTCCAGGCCCGCCGCAACGCATCCGGCCTCGTCCCCGGCGGCGGCGGCCCGCAGCGCTCCGATGAATCGCAACACCCGCTCGTTCTCCATCACTGCATGGCGAACCGGACCGCGGATTCGATAGACGACATCCGGCCTGATCTTCGTGGCCGGGTCCCCGTGCGATTGATACCGCTTCAGGAAATCCCCGCCCGGCATTTGCTCCGGCAGGCGCTGCAGCGGAAGTTCCGTGGCGGCAAGCTCCGTCAGGTGCTTCACGGACGGCAAGCCCTTCTTCGCCCGCAGGTCATTGAGGATCTGCCGGCCCATGAATGCCCCGATGCGCACATCGCCGTAGGGCGCCGCCGCCACCGAGTGGCGCACCATGGAATTGATGCCGATGAAGCCGGTGCCCTCCGGAACCGACACCGTGCCGCTGACCGCCCCCGGCCGACAGAGTATGTGCAGCAATTGCCCCTGCCGTCCGCTGGCGATGGCGATCTGGTCCATGATGCCACACGGCGCCCCCACAACCCGGTTTTCCGCCATTTGTCCGAGCCGGGCGATCCGGGCCGCCCCCACCCCCAGCCCTAGACAGGCATCGAGAGCGCAGAGCGTACCGATTTCCACCGCCGCCGAACTGGCAATCCCGGCATTCATCGGCACGGCGCTTAACAACAGGATATGGAAGCCCCCACGCAGCCGGACGGACTCCTCCTGCAGCAAAACCCCGAGACTGCCCCCCGCGTAGGCCGCCCACGCCGCAAGCGGATTGCCGTGGAACAAGCGCCGAACCTCATCCAGCCCGTGACGTCTTGTCCGGGATCCGAGCCAGGCCAGGGGAATGCGGGTTTCCACCGGCAGGCCCTGACGACTGACCGGCAGGGTCCGGATTCGCACCAAAGCATCCTGCTGGGGCTGCACGGCAACCAGAATGCCCAGCCCCAGCGTGGCTTCGCAGACATTCGCTCCGGAATAATCGGCTATGCCGCCCATCACATCCAGCCGCGCCGGCACCCGCACCGCCCAAATGTCCCGGCGTTGAAAAAAATCCCCCAGCCCAGCCGGATCGGAAGCTGCAGATCGCATCCGTCGTTCGAATTCGGCGATTTCCCGGAGGCGACCGGGGGCGGCTGGCTGAACATGACGGGACGGGGGCGTTTGCATTTACGTCAGTGGTTATGCGCGGGAGAATGAGCCTCTGCCGGATTTTTGCAAAGTCAAAATCCGCCCCACCTGGTCCATGCCGGAAAGTTTCAATGTTTATAAACATTGAAACAAATGTGGGCGGGAGACGGGGACTCCTGCGGCATAACGAAACGGGGGGACGCGTGTATCGGAATTATCCCCCGGCCCGGCTCGGGATTGTGATTATGTTTTCCAGACACAGCCCTCTGTGGTATGATTTCATGTTGGGCGTTGGGAATGCGCAACCAGGGAGTAATATCATGAACAAAATGCTTTGCTTGATGGCCGGCCTGCTGTTTGCCGTCACGGTCGCCGGAGCCGAAGACCCGGTGCCGACCGGCGCTGCGCCTGCTCCGCTCTCACGCTTCAGCCTCGGCGTGCACCTATCCTATTGGAACGTGCCGGATCTCGATGAATTCGACTTGAGAGGGGCCTTCGGCCTCGGGCTTTCCGGCCAGTACCGCCTGCATCGGAACCTGGCCCTTGACCTGCGCTTTTCCGGATTTGCCGCGGGCGATTCCTACGATCTCTACCGGCCGGAACAGGGCTGGTACAAAATCTACACCGACGTGGTAACCGTTCCGCTCGAAGCCGGGCTGCTCGCCTGCCTGCCGCTGGGAGAATCGTTCACTTTGTACGGCGGGCCAGGCATGGGCTATTACATCTTCGACGGCGAAATTCGTATCGAACAAGGCCCTTGGGAAACCACCTACGACCTTGATTTGAAGGACAAAGGCGGCTACTATGTTCTGCTGGGTGTGCGCGCCCAGCTGGCCCGCAACGCGGCCGTTTATCTGGAAGGCAAATACACCTGGGTGGAAACCTCGCCGAAGCATGAATTCACTTGCCCGGGCGGGTGCGACCAGCTTGCACACAAGCCCATTGATCAGGATCTCGACTTCAGCGGCCTGGCCATCAATTGCGGCATGCTGTTCACGTTCTGAAATCGGTGGCCAGGATCAAGCACATTGTCGCCTGGCGGCGTACCAGGTCCACCCCGAATGCCAGGCGGTCGTCGCCTTCGTCTTCCAAATCGTCTCTGAGCGTCGGTTTATCGACTACAAAACAGCGCGACGCGGGAATTCGCTGGAATGATGGGATCAAGGGGTGACGAAATTCGGTATTTCGTCCTGATTCCCCAATATTCCAACCTTCTCCTATTCCATTCTCCCTGTCTCCCGCCCGGTCAGGGGTACGAAGCGCACCGGAAGAATTGGTCGAACGGCTACCTCCCCCCGGACATCCTTCTGCAATAAAACCAACTCCTGCGATGACCAAGCTTCGCCCAATGGAATCGCCATCCGCCCGCCAGGCTTGAGTTGCTCCACCAGGGCCGGCGGCACACGCCGCGCAGCCGCCGTCACCATGATCGCATTAAATGGCGCCAGCTCCGGCAGCCCGGCCGACCCGTCGCCGGCATGCACAGTCACGTTGGCAATCCCCAGCCGCGCCAACCGCTCACGGCAAGCGCAGGCCAGTGCCGGTACGATTTCGATGGTGTGCACCTGCCGGGCGAGCTTCGCCAGTACCGCCGCCTGATACCCCGAACCCGCACCCACCTCCAGCACCTTGTCGCCCGGTTCGATCTCCAGCAGGTCCGTCATCAGCGCCACAATGTACGGCTGGGAAATCGTCTGCCCGTGGCCGATGGGCAGCGGAATGTCCAAATAGGCCGAGACCTGTTCCTCCTCCGGGACGAATTCGTGACGGGGCACGTCGGCCAGCGCCTGCATCGTCTGGGGGGCAAATGTGGAAATCCCGGTATAGCCGGCGGTGACTTTCGCCTCCGCCGCTATTTCTCTCAACAACCGTGCCAAACCTTCGAGATCCATTGAGTCCATTGGGGTCAGCCCTTAAATCTTAAGTTGTCGCTCTTGACTTAATATTTAAGGGCTGACCCCACCTGTTTGCATTGCGAGTATTTTGCCACGTCCTAATTGCGCAGGGAAATTCTTTTTGCTCCTGGCGGTTTTACGGTTGTCACGCCCCGGCAGCCTTCGCCATATTCGGCGCATGACAGCCCGGATCTCGTATCCGCTCTTTACCTTGGCCATCCTGATGGGGCTGGCCGGATGTGTCCGCGTACCGGTCACGCCGCGAGGGCCCCGGCCATTGCCTCCTGCACCGTCCCCGACCCCGCCGGTGGCCAAGCCCCTCCCGCCCATGCCCCCACCCCCGCCGCCGCCAGTGCCGACCAAACCCGTTGAGGTGCTCTTCGCCATTCAGGTCCGCCTCGACCGCGGCCATTTCTCTCCCGGGGGCATCGACGGCCGCTGGGGCGCCAAGAGCCGCAAGGCCCTGACCGCCTGGCAAAAAAAGAATAAAGAAGCCGCCACCGGAGAGATCGATGCGGCAGTGATGGCCCAGTTGGGCGACACCAACGGCGTGATGACAACCTACACGATTTCAGCCGCCGACCATGCCGCCCTGACGCCCTATCCTTCCTCCTGGCTTGAGCGTTCCCGGATGGATCGCATGGGGTATTCCACGATCGAAGAACTGGTCGCCGAACGTTTCCACCTCTATCGCGCCGCCCTGCGCCGGCTGAATCCCGAAGTCGCGTGGCCGAATCCCCCGGCCGGGACCCTTGTCGCCGTGCCGAACGTCAAACCCCGCCCGCTGCCCCCGCTGTCCCGGATCGAAATCCGGCTCGCAGACCGGACGCTGCGAGCTTATGACGCGGAAGGCCGCCTCGCCGCGCACTTTCCCTGTTCCATCGCGGCCGACAAAGCCAAGCGACCCGAAGGCGAGACCCTCCGCGTGGCGGTCTGGGCGGAAAACCCCGACTACACCTTCGACCCCGATCTGTTTGCGGAAGATCCCGAAGCGGTCGCCATCGGCAAAAAGCTCCGGATTCCCCCCGGCCCCAACAATCCGGTCGGCCTGGCCTGGATCGGCCTTGACCGGCCCGGTTACGGCATCCATGGCACGCCCGCCCCGGAAGACATCAGCAAAACAGAATCCCACGGCTGCTTCCGCCTGACCAACTGGGATGCCCTCAAGCTCGTACACGCCGTCCGCCAGGACCTGCCGGTCGTGGTGCTGCCGTGATCATGCCCCTTCATCGCCGGCCCGGAGACGTCTACCCTTTACGTCTTGGCGCCTTAGCGTGACCATGATTGTGGAGACCGCGCCGCCTCGCGTAAAGACGCCAAGACACACAGAGCTCTCACGCTGCAGGAAAGCCGACCCCGGCGACTACTCCTTGCGCTGTGTTCCGGGATCCGGCTCGGTCCGTTGGGGATGGGCGAAGAGGAAACGGAGCCAGTGGGGCGTCATGCGCGCCCAGGCTTCTTCATTATGTTCCGCCCAGCTTTCAATGCGCACCATGAGGTTTTTTTCCGGAAAATTCGCCTTACGGAGGGCATCGGCCATTTTCAGGGTGCCGTCGAGCAATTCGGCCTCGAGGCCGGCGGCGCCGCCGCACGACAGGAACAACCTCAGATCGGGCAGGTGGTCGCGGTCGGCCGCGACCATGCGAAAACATTCCTTCCCGTAGCGTTCGACAAGCGCGGGGGAAAGACAGGCCGCGCCGAAGTAGACCTCCGGATGCTTCCAGGCGGCATAGAAAGAGATCAGCCCGCCCATACTTGATCCTGCGATGGCGGTGCGTTGCGGATCCGTCCGCCACGTGGCATCCACCATCGGCTTGAGTTCCTCGATCAGAAAGCGCAGGTAGTCATCGCCCTTTTTTGCGGGGGAATATTCGTCGCGGCGCGCGTCGGTGCAATCGGCGGCCACGACGATGAACGGTTCCAGTTCGCCGGTCAGGATCATGTCCTGGGCCAGTTCGTCCACCTGCCAGTCCTTGCCCCAGGTGGAGGTGGAGGGATCGAACACCTGCCGCCCGTCGTGCATATAGAGGACCGCGTAGCGCCGGGAGGGCCGTGCCTCGTAGCCCGGCGGCAGCCACACGATCACGTCCCGGTCAAATTCGAGGAACTTCGAGTGCACCTTGGGCAGGATCCGATAGTCCCCCGTAATCTGCGGCCCCGGCTGGGCGGCCACGGCATCCTTCCAGGCCGCGACCTGGATTTCCAATGTTCCGTTCTCAACCGGGACAAAGGTGCGGTTGGCCGGCACGCGCCCGTCCGCATCCACCTCCTCGGTCCCCCATGTGCCGCGGGTCACCTTGAACTCGACCGGCGCCGGCGTCCGCAGGGACAGGACCGCCTCCCAGCGGTTGTCGTTGGTCCGGGTCATGGGCACGGCGGCCGGGTCCCAGCGGCCCAGCTCGTCGGCGGAGCCCGTCAGGAACACCTGTTCGCCCACGCCCAGGGTCATTGCCGTCTGCACCACCACCAGCATTCGCATCATGGTCCGCTCCTCGCTGCAGGCTCCGCCTGCGCCTCTGTTCTTACCGGATTCGTGCCCTCGTGTAAACCGTCCGCGGGCGCAAGACCCGGAAACTTGCTTCGCATTCGATTCCGGGCTTGCCTCGGCGCTCCCGACCGTACTAAGATTTTTTGCGTGTTGCCAATGGTGGCGACGCCTCCGGCGACTACGGAAGCGGGTGGAAATCCCGCGCGGTCGCGCCGCTGTAACCGGTTCCGAAATTCCAGCAAGCCATTCCGCGCCTCGCCGCGGGAGAAGGCGGAAGAGTAGACGGCCGGAAGCCAGAAGACGGGAAGCCGGGGCAAGATCAATCCAATGCCCTCGCAGACTGGGGCGGAAAGGATGTGCGCCATGCGGCGTGATTGCTGTTTCCTGCTGGTCCTGTTCCTGGCTTTGCCCGCCTTCGCGGCACAAACCACTGTTTCATTCGACGCATTCCTGCCCAACCCGGGCGAGTACATCGAGGACACCTCCCTCGCGGACGGGGCCGCCACATTCATCAACACCTGGTACGAAGCCTGGGGGGCCTGGTACTGGGCCGGGTTTGCCTTTTCCACCGTCAGCAACACGACCGACGGCACCTACCTCAACCAGTACGCCGCCGCCGAGGCGCGAACCAACGCCTACGCCGTGGGCTATGACGACGGCTGGCACGACGCCCCTGAAATTCTCTTCGACCTGCCGGTCGCGCCCAAATCGGTGTGCGTCAACAACACGACCTACGCCTCTGCCACGATCCGCAACGGGAGCGCCTTCAGCCGCGCATTCACCAACGGCGATTTCTTTGTCTTGACGCTCACCGCCCTCGACCTCGACGGCTACGTCGTCGCCGTCACCAACCACTACCTGGCCGATTACCGCACCGAGGTTCCGTTCATCCAAACCAACTGGATGGACCTCGACCTCACGTGGATGCCGCCGGACGTGGTGTCGCTTGTCGGCACCCTGACCACTTCCGACGTAGGGATCAACGGACCCAACACGCCGATGTATTTCGCGCTGGCCGACTTCACCTACGCCTACGCCGACGCATCCGGCGGCATCGCCGCGTCCAATCCCGCCATCTGCTGCTGGGCGGACGGCTGGACCAACTACGTCCCAGGCCCCAACGTTGACTTGCCATGGCAAACGCCATCCAACGCCCTGGGTGCTGCCCAAGGCTCCCTCGACGGCCTGGGCGCCACCAACGGCATCGTCAGCCTCGGCGACGGCGGCCGGATCACGCTGACCTTCCCGGTCCCCATCCGGGATGGCCCCGGGAACGACTTTGCCATCTTCGAAAATGCTTTCGACGACACCTTCCTCGAACTGGCCTTCGTCGAGGTTTCGTCCGACGGCACCAACTTCGTCCGTTTCCCGAACCACTGCCTCGAGACCAACTGGATCGACACCTACACCCGGACAAACGCCTCCGACCCGACGGCCTACGGCGGCTTGGCCGGCAAGCACCCGCAAGGTTTCGGTACGCCGTTCGACCTGCGCCTGCTGGCGGGCACGCCGGGGCTCGATGTGCGCCGGGTCAGCCATCTACGCCTTGTGGACATCACTGGCGACGGCTCGGTGCAGGACGACTACGGCAACCCGATCTACGACCCGTGTCCAACGTGGGGTTCGGGCGGCTTCGATCTGGATGCCGTCGGCGTGCTGAATCCGCGGATTGAAATCAGCACCATGCCCGGCGTCCCCGCCCCCGCCCTGCCCGGCTTCCAACCCTTCTTGGAATACAAAGCCGGAATCGGCGACGCAGATTGGACCACCAACGCCCCGCCCCAGGGCACCCCCGGCTTCTTCCGCTGGAGACTGATCAAGGAATGAAAACAGCCATTCCCGATTTCCTTGGTAGGGACGGCGCGCCCCACCGTCTCAACCCTCCGATTTTTTCCACACAAGGGAGGCTCATGCAAAACCTCACGCGACGAGGGCGTCACGTCTACAATTTGAGGCAGACCCCTACTTCCTGTTATGGAAAGAATGTTTCCACGGTGTGGAAAAAAAGGGCATTTTTTTCCACACAATGGAAAAAGTTTTGGGGATTTTTCCACACAATGGAAGAAATGTTTCCACGGTGTGGAAAAAAAGGGCGATTTTTTCCACACAATGGAAAATGTTTTCGCGGTTTTTCCACACAATGGAAAGAATGTTTCCACCGTGCGGAAAACTATAATAGTTGCAACTATTATAGTATGGGGCTGGCGGGGTTCACGCTGACGGAGCTGCTGATCACGATGGCGGGGGTCGGGCTGCTGGCGGCGATCCTGGGCGGGACGCTGCCGGCGGCGCGGTCGGCAGCGGAATCGGCGGCCTGTTGCTCGAACCTGCGGCAGTTGGCGGCGGCGAACCTGGCCTATGCGACGGACCACGGGCGGTACGTGGCGGCGGCGGCGGACATCGAAGGGGCGAATTCCATCCGCTGGCACGGGGTGCGCAACGGACGGGAATTCGACGGGGCGCGGGGGCCGCTGGCGGCATATCTCGGCGGGGGCGGGTCCAGCGCGTGGGTGCGCCGCTGCCCGGCATTCCGTCCGGACGCAGCCGGATTCGAGGCGGCCTGCGGAGGCTATGGCTACAACGCCCTGGGGGTGGGATCGGAAATCTGCCTGCCCGGGGGGGACGGCCACCGGCGGGGCATGCAGCCGGGGGCCATCGCCCATCCGGCGCAAACGGTAATGTTCGCGGATACGGCGTTTCTGCAAGGGAGCGGCCACCGGGCGCGGTTGATCGAGTATTCGTTCGCCGAGCCGCCGCGGTTCGCCAGCGGCGGCATCCCCTGGCCCACCATCCACTTCCGGCACCGGGGCAAGACCCATGTGGCCTGGTGCGACGGCCATGTCTCCGCGGAAGAACGGGCCCGGCCCGAGGCTTCCGTGGCTGATTCCGCCCTGGGGTGGTTCGGCCCGGACGACAACTCGCTTTTTGACCCGTTTTGAGCATTGACTCTGCGGGGGCGGTTGGGATAGTTTCCATGCTGTTGCTACAACTCTGGCGTCGCGTGAGAGTGGGTTTTCCCACTCTTTTGCGTATCGGGAGCTGTGCGTTTTGTGCTTTTCCCCCGGGCAGGGGGAGGAGGTTTGACAAATGAACAACGAATTGCTGGCCGTATTTGAGTACATGGAGCGGGAGCGCAAGCTGGACCGCGAAACCTTGATTGAGCTGGTGGAGTCCGCCCTGCAGGTGGCCGGCCGCAAGAGCATTGGGCGCGTCCGGGATCTGCGCATCGCGATCGACCGCAAGACATTGGAAATCAAGGCCTTCGCCAGCATCCAGGTGGTGGATTTCGTACGTAACCGCCAGGAGGAAATCTCGCTTGGAGAAGCCCAGGCGAAATATCCCGGCAAGGAATGGAAACTCGGCGACCTGATTGAAATCGAAGTCACCCCTCGCAATTTCGGGCGGATCGCGGCACAGACGGCCAAGCAGGCCATCATCCAGAAGCTGCGCATGGCGGAAAAGGACAAGGTTTATGCCAATTACAAGGACCACGTAGGTGAAATCGTCACCGGTACCGTGCGGCGCTTTGAGCGCAGCGATGTCATCGTTGACCTGGGCGACGCCGAAGGCCTGATGCCCAGCCGGGAACGGGTGCCCAGCGAGGAATATCAGCCCGGAGACCGCATCCGGTTCCTGCTGCTCAATCTGGATTCGGCAACCGCCGGGACCCAGTTGACCCTCTCGCGGGCCAGCCCCGACTTCATCCGCAAGCTCTTCGAGCTGGAAGTGTCCGAGATTGCCGACGGCACGGTCGAAATCAAGGGCCTGGCGCGCGAAGCGGGCTTCCGGACCAAGATCGCAGTACACTCCAACGACGAGAAGGTGGATCCCGTCGGCGCCTGTGTCGGCCTGCGCGGCCAGCGGGTCAAGAATATCGTCCGCGAACTGTCGGGCGAAAAGGTGGACATCGTCAAATGGAGCACGGACATCAAGACGTTCGTAACCAACTCGCTGGCACCGGCCAAGCTGCTGCGCCTGGATGTCGATGAGCTGGAAAATGCGGTGAAAGTCATCGTCGAGGCCGACCAGCTTTCGCTGGCGATCGGGAAGAAAGGCCAGAACGCCCGGTTGACGGCCAAGCTGACCGGGTGGAAGATAGACGTGCAGAAGGACGAGGCCGACATCACCTTCGAGGAGAAGATTGCGCGGGCGACCGCCCAGCTGGCAGCCATTGAGGGCATCGGCCAGGAAAACGCCGCGCGGCTGGTCGCGGCCGGCTTCCTCACGCTGGAAGGCATCCTGGCGGCGGAAATCCAGGATCTGGTGGACGTGGAGGGCTTTGACGCGGATACCGCCGGCCAGGTCCGGGCGGCGGCCGAGGCCGCGTTCGAGCGCGAAAACGGAAAGGCGGGGGATGACGCATGAGAATCTGCGATTTAGCCAAGGAATTAATGACCACGGGCAAGGAGCTCCTGGGGCTCCTGCAGGCCCGGGGCTGCACCGCGCGCAGCACACAGGCCCATCTGACGCCCGAACTGGAACAGTACCTGCGCGACGAAATCAAGCGCATCTATTATCCCGAACCCGCTGAAGCCGCCGCGCCTGAAGCCGCCGCCGAACCGGCCACGGAAATGGCGGTTGAGCCCGCCGCGCCGGTACCGCAGGCCGCCGAAGCCGCCGCGCCTGAAGCCGCTGCCGAACCGGCCCCGGAACCGGCGGCCGAACCCGCTGCCCGCAAGGTCGTCGCCATCAAAGGGCACGTGGTGGTGAAGGATTTCGCCGAGATGCTCGGTGTCAAGCCCAACGTGCTCATCACCGAACTGATGCGCCTGAACATCTTCGCCTCCATCGGCATGAAGATCGAGTTCAAGGTCGCCGAAATAATCGCCGAACAGCATGGCTTTGTGCTCGAACACGAAAAGAAGGCGCCCCCGCCGCCCCCGCCGCTCAAGCCGGAACCGAAGCCGGAGGGCGGAGTGGACACGCTGGGCGATCTGGTGCCGCGTCCGCCGGTCGTGACCTTCATGGGCCACGTGGACCATGGCAAAACCTCGCTGCTGGACTACATCCGCAAGGCGCATGTCGCCGCGGGCGAGGACGGGGGCATCACGCAGCATATCGGCGCCTACCAGGTCGAGCATCAGGGCCGCGCAATCACATTCCTCGACACCCCTGGCCATGAGGCCTTCACCGCCATGCGCGCTCGCGGCGCCAACCTGACCGACATCGCCATCATCGTCATTGCGGCCGACGACGGCATCATGCCGCAGACGAAGGAGGCCATTCAGCACGCGCAGGCGGCCAAGGTCGCCATGATTGCCGCCATCAACAAATGCGATCTGCGCACTGCCAATCCCGACCGCGTGAAGCGGCAGTTGCAGCAGATGGGCCTGGCGCCCGAAGACTGGGGCGGCGATCTCATCTGCTGCCCCGTCAGCGCCGTCACCGGCGAGGGCATGGACCACCTGCTGGAAATGATCCTGCTGCAGGCCGACGTGCTGGAACTCAAGGCCAATCCCCGCCGCAAGGCGCAGGGCTACGTGATCGAGTCGCGCCTGGAAGCCGGCATGGGCCCCACGGCCAACGTGCTGGTCACCAACGGCACGCTCCAGATCAACGACGCACTCGTCTCCGGCAGTTCCTGGGGCCGCATCAAGGCCATGATCAACGACCAGGGCAACAAGGTCCGGACCGCGGGCCCTGCCGCCGCCGTCAAGGTCCTGGGCCTGAACAGCGTGCCGGCGCCCGGCAGTGAATTCCATATCTACAAGAACGACCGCGAAGCCCGGCAAGTCGCCGAGGAACGCGCCGCCGCCCAGCGTCTTCAGGACCTGTCCGGCCCCGCCGAGCCCCGCGCGCCTCTGACGCTCGACGAACTGCTGCAGGAGAAGGCCGGCAGCGCCAAGCGCACCCTCAACGTCATCCTGAAAACCGACGTGCTCGGCTCGCTCGAGGCCATCCGGGGTTCCCTGGAAGGCATCCACAGCGACAAGGTCGATCTGGACATCATCGGCACGGGCGCCGGCAACATCACCGTCAACGATGTCCTGCTGGCCTCCGCCTCCAAAGCCGTGATTCTGGGTTTCCACGTGGGGAAGGATGCGGGGGCGGGCGCCGAGGCCAAGCGCCAAGGCGTCGAAATCCGACTCTATTCCATCATCTACGAGATGCTCGACGAGGTGAAAAACCTGATGACCGGCCTGCTGGAACCCGTCCTCAAGGAGCATGTCAACGGCCAGGCCGCCATTCGCCAGATCTTCGACATGGGCAAGCGCGGCAAGGTGGCCGGCTGCATGTGCCTGAAGGGCAAGATCACCCTCAAGGGCCGCGCCCGCGTCCGCCGCAAGGACGAAATCCTCTACGAAGGCAAGATTCAGTCGCTGCGGCGCTTCCAGAACGAAGCGACCGAGGTCCGCGAAGGCCAGGAATGCGGCATCGTTCTCGACCGTTTCACGCACTTCGTCGAAGGCGACTTGATCGAATCCTACGAAATCGAGAAGGTCGCCCAGGAGCTGTGATCCGCTCCGGCCCCCCCGGCCCCCGCCCATGAAAGCCGACCGAATCACCCGCGTCAACGAACTCATCCGGCGCGAGCTGGGCCTGCAGCTCTACCGCCTCGTGAGCCGCCCCGACTTCGATCCGGCCGCCGTCACCTTCACCCACGCGCTTACGTCCGTGGATCTGCGCACCTGCCGGGTCCTGGTGTCGATCCGCGCCGAGCTTCCGGAGCAGGAACGCATGCTGGGCATCCTGAAGCATTATCGGATCGATTTCCAGGACGCCATCCACCGGAACATCGTCCTGCGCTACACCCCCCAGCTCCACTTTGTCCTCGACCACTCCGTCGCCGAGGGCGACCACGTCCTGCAAATCCTGCACAACATGGAATCCGCCGGGGAAATCGAACCCGACCCCGGCGCTGCCGCGGCCGGCAGCGCAGACGCGGCCGATGCCGACGTTCCGCCCGCTTGACCCCTGCCGCATGGCCCTGCTCCCCTCCACCTCCGATGCCTTGGACGGTCTCCTGCTGGTCGATAAGCCCGCCGGGCCGACCTCGCACGACATCGTCGCCCGCATCCGCCGCCAGTTCCGGATTCCCAAGGTCGGCCATGGCGGCACCCTCGATCCGATGGCCACCGGCCTGCTGATTATCCTGCTGGGCAAGGGCACCAAGATCTCCGAGCGTGTCATGGGCCACGACAAAACCTACGTGGGCGTCTTCCGCCTCGGCGTCGAAACCGATTCCCAGGATGCCGACGGCCGGGTCGTCGCGGAAAAGGATGCCTCCGGCGTGACGGTCGCGCAGGTGGCCGAACAGATGCACGCGCGGCTCGGCGACCAGATGCAGATGCCGCCGATGGTTTCCGCCATCAAGGTGCAGGGCGTGCCGCTCTACAAGCTTGCCCGCAAGGGACAGACCGTTGAACGTCCGCCCAAACTCATCCACCTCTACCGGTTTGACCTGCTGGCATTCTCCCCGCCCGACGTCCGTTTCGCCGTGGAGTGCACCAAGGGCACCTATGTCCGCACCCTCGCCCACGATATCGGCCAGGCCTTGGGCGTCGGGGCCCACCTGACCGAGCTGCGCCGAACACGGATCGGCCCGTTCGATGTCGCCCAGGCCGCACCGCTCGACGAGCTGATTGCCCGGCCGTCGCTGGCCGACCGGATCGTGCCGCTCGCCGCCGCTCTGCCTCTGCTGGCCTGACTTGATCATTGAATATCCTACATTGAATATTGGATATTGAGGCCATGTCCTCTGCGTCCACGTCTGTATCGCCCCCGCTCGTGCTGGCCATCGGTCAGTTCGATGGCGTGCATCTGGGCCACCAGGCGGTTTTCCGCGCTGCGGTCGAATCTGCCGCCGCGCGCAATGGCATCCCCGGATGCCTGACGTTCGCGCCGCACGTGGCGCAGCTCCTCGATCCCGCTCGGGCCCCGCTGCTGCTGGCCACGCCGGAGCAAAACCAGGCCTGGATGCGCGCCAGCGGCATCCGCCAGATTCACACCCTGCCCTTCACCCGCGAATTCGCCGCCATGGGCCCCGCCGAATTCCTTGCGCTGCTGAAACTGGAATTCCCGACCCTGGCCGAAGTTGTCGTCGGCCGGAACTTCACGTTCGGCAAGGACCGGAGCGGGAATTCCGCCACCCTGCCCGAACAGGCGCGGCAGACCGGTCTTCAGGCCCGGATCGTTCCGCATGTTGAGTTCGGGGGCGCCCCCGTTTCCAGTACCCGCATCCGCATCGCCGTCGCCGCCGGCGACGTGCCGCTGGCCCGCGCCATGCTGGGGCGCCCCTTCACGCTCGCGGGCCTCGTCGTCCGCGGGCGCGCCGTCGGGCGCACGCTTGGCTTTCCCACCGCCAACATCCGCCCTGCCCTGCCCATCCGGCCCGCTCCCGGTGTTTATGCCGCACGCCTTTTGCTCGCCGATGGCGCGCATCCCGGCGCGGCGTTTGTTCCCGATCCCGCCGATCCCGCCCAGGCGCATTTCGGCAACGTGGTGGAAATCCATGTCCCGGAATTCTCCCGCAACCTCTACGAACACGCGGTCGAAGTGACCTTCACCCGCCGTCTCCGCGGCCATATTCCCTTCTCCGGTCCGGACGCGGCCGCCGCGCAAATCGCCCGCGACACCCAGGCCGCGCTGGCCGCCGATGCTGAGGAAGCAGGTTGATGGCAGACGGCCATGCTGGAACACCGCAGGGTTGAACACGTGAAATCCACCCATCCCTTCGTCCGTCTCTCCCGGCCTGCTCCGCCCCCATGATGCCGCCCCGCACCGAACTGCTCGCGCCCGCCGGGGAGCGCGCGGCGGCCTACGCCGCGTTCGCCTTCGGCGCGGACGCCGTCTATACCGGCCTGCCGCGTTTCTCCGCCCGCGCCGGCGCCGTCAACCTGTCCGCGGGCGAACTCGAGGAGATCATCGCCTACGCCCACGGGCAACCGCGCCCGCGCCGCGTCTACGTCACGCTCAACACGCTCGTCCGCGAAGCCGAACAGCCGGATTTGCTCCAATCCCTGGCGCTGTGCACCGCCGCCGGCGCGGATGCCGTCATCGTGCAGGATGCCGGCATCGTCCGCCTGGCGCGCCGGCATTTTCCGGGCCTGCGCTTGCACGCTTCCACGCAAATGGCCATCCACAACCGGGAAGGTGTCCGCGCCGCCATCCGGCTGGGCTTGAGCCGGATCACCCTGGCCCGCGAACTCACCTTGGCCGAAATCCGCGCCATCGCACAGGAAGTTCCCGACGCAACCGAAGTCTTCCTGCACGGCGCGTTGTGCTACTGCTATTCCGGCCTGTGCCTCTACTCCGCGCTGCTGCGCGGCCGCTCCGGCAACCGCGGCGCCTGCGCCTACCCCTGCCGCGACGCCTTTCAATCTCTGCCGGCAGCTGTATCCACTAGGTCGAGTTTTTATAAAAACCGTACCTATTTGGCGGAAGGCTCATCCGGCCTCGTCTTTTCCATGAAAGACCTGGCGGGCGGGGATGCCCTTCCCGACCTGGTGCGCGCCGGCGTGGCTTCGTTCAAGATCGAAGGCCGCATGAAATCCCCGCTGTATGTCGCCGCCGCCGTGAATTACTACCGCAAACTCCTCGACCGCTCCTTCCGCCCCGGCGAACAGGAACAGTGCGCCCACGACCTACGGACCATCTTCGCACGGCCATGGACGAGCCTCTACCTGCAATCAGCGGCGAACCGTCAGGTCATTGATCCGGAAACCACCGGTCACCGCGGCACGCCCGTTGGCCGGGTGGAACACGCGGGCCGCGATTTCCTCCAGTTCCGCCCCGCCCTGCCGCTGGAAGTCCACGACGGCCTCCAGATCGAACTGCCCGGCGAAACGCGGCCGTTCGGGTTTGCCGTCGAGGAAATCCTGCTCCCCAACGGCCGCCGCGTCTTCGAGGCTCCCGCCCAAACGCTTCTGCAAGTCCCGTTGCCGCCTGAGGCCCCGCGCATCCCCAAGGGTACGGAACTGTTCCTCGCCTCCTCGCAAGCCGTCAAGCGGCGCTACCGTTTCGACCTGCCCAACCCGCGCGAGTGGCGCCGCCGCTTCCCGGTCGACGTCGAACTCAGCCTGTCCCCGGACCGCGTCGAAGCCCGCGCAGCGGCACTCGCCGACGGCCACGATCTCGCCGCGAGCGCAACCCTCGCCGGCCCCTTTGCCGCCGCAAAGAATCCGGACGCTGCCGCCGCTGCGCTCCAAACCGCATTTGCCAAACTCGGCGACACGCCGTTCGAGCTGCGCCGGATCGCGCAGGACGGTCCCGCTATCTTCGTTCCCGTTTCGCAGCTCAACGCCCTGCGCCGCAACCTGACCGCCGCACTGGAGCAGCAACTCCGCGAAGCCCGCGAAAGGCACGTCGAACAAGCCGTTTCCTCCCTCTCCCTGCCAACCTCTGACCTCCGCACTCTGCCCTCTTCAACCAAAATACCCGCGTTTTTGTTGAAGACCGACCAACCTTCCGTCGTCCTCGCGGCGTTTCCCGGCGGCGAGATTCCGCGCGTCACGGAACTGATCGTCGAACTCGGCCGCGAACCCGTGGAGCAGATTGATCACGTTCTGGCGCGGCTTCCGGACCGGGTCGCCGTGCGCTTCGCGCTGCCGATGATCACCCGTGCCACGGACCGCGCAGAACTGCAGACGCAGATCCGGCATTTCCATGCCGCCGGCCAGCGCCGCTGGGAAGCCGCCAACCTCTCCGCGCTGGAATTCCTCCCGGCCGCCGACGATCTCGACCTCTCCGCCGACTGGCCGCTCTATACGCTCAATTCCTCCGCGCTCGCCGAATGGCGCGAACGCGGCTTCTCCCGCTTCACCGCCGCGCCGGAAGATACACCGGAGAACATCGCCGTCCTGGCCGCGCGCCATCCGTTCGCCCTGGTCTGGCCCGTGCACCGCGATCCGCCGCTGTTCATTTCCGAATCCTGCCCCCGCGCCGCGGCGCGCGGCCGCTGCCCGGGCCCGGACCACTGCGACTTCACCGAAGAATCGGTCATCTCCAAGGCCGGCGAAGCCGTCCGGATCGTCAATCGCCATTGCCGGTTCGTCACGCTTCTGGAACAACCCGTGGTGATACCTGCACCGGCCGGTCTGCCGGTCGTGCCGCGCGCCGATTTCCTGTACCGCGCCTGGACACCGGAGGCCCTGCGCCGAGCGTTCGACCGCCTGCCCTGACCTCCCGCCTTGCCAAATGCCGCCGGACGCGTCATCATGCCGGTGGTCAAGGAAACGAGGTACAGCCATGATCAAGAACATCCTGTTCGGAGTGGACGGCTCCCCCGGCAGCGCAATTGCCGGCGACTACGCCATGGATTTCGCCCGCCGCCTGGGCGCCCGCCTCGAAGCCGTGCATGTGCTCGATTCCCGCGTCCTCGAATATCCCCTGATCGCCCCGCAGACCGGCGTGGTCACCTGGAGCCCCGCCGCCGTCAATGGGCTGCAAGAGGCCTTGCGGACGCGCGGCGAAACCCTGCTGCGCGAAACTGCGGCCCGCGGCGAGCAGGCCGGCATCCCGATCGCCACCCGGCTGGAACTCGGCCATCCCGTGCAAATCCTCGCCGATATCCAGGCGGGCACCGAATTGATCGTCCTGGGCCGCCAGGGCGAACACGCCCGCAGCGCGCCCGATGTTCCGGGCTCCACCATGGAGCGGTTCATCCGCCGGGCTACCCGGCCTTGCCTCGTCACGCCCCGCGACTTCCATCCCGTGGACAAGATTCTCGTGGCGGTGGACGGTTCGGATTCCGCCGGGCGGGCCCTGCACGAAGCCGCGGAACTGGCCAATGCCCTGCACGCCCCGCTCATTATCCTGGCCGTGGCCGAGCATGACAACGAGCTGCCGCTGGCCCAGCAAAATGCGCTCGAGGCCCATAGCCGCGTCCGCGCCCACGGCTGCGCCGCCGCCAACCTGACCGCCCTCGGCCCGGCCGCCCACCAGGTGCTGGACAAGGCCGACGAAACGGGGTGCAACATGATCGTCGTGGGCTCCCACGGCCACGGGTGGATCTATGAGCGCCTCATTGGCAGCGTCGCGGCGCATGTGGTGTCCAACAGCCGCCATCCGGTCATGCTCGTGCGCTGATCCCGGCCCGCGCCGCCCGGCGTTGGCCCCGCGCCCGTGACGGGCCAGGCGCTTTGCAGACACTTTGCCGGGTTGCGGCGGCCGGGCGGGCATGATAGGGTCCCCCACCAGATTCTCACCCACGGAAAATCAGCCGATCATGGATCCAAAACCCAATCGTCCCCAAGAACCGGCGGGCAAGCCCCGTCCTCCCATGCCCGTGCGGGCACTGCTGGCGTGGTTTCTGCTCATGGCGCTGCTCGTCACCGTCTATCAGCTGGCAACCCAGAACGCCGCCAAGCCGGAAAGCATCCCCTACAACCCCGACTTCCTGGATCTCCTGGAAAAAGGCCGCATCAACACCTGCGAAGTCATCATGGAGGTGTCCGGCCAGAATTATATCCGCGGCGAACTCAAGGAACTGGACCCGGCCACCGGCAAGCCCCGGGCCTTCCGCGTCGAAACGCCCGTCACCGAAAACCTCGTGGAAAGACTCACCGCGGCCAAGGTGCCCTTCTCCTTCAAGTCGCAGAACCCCCTCCTCTGGCAGATCCTCTCGAGCACCGTACCCTTCCTGCTGGTCTTCGGCCTGATTTACTTCCTGTTCTACCGCAATATGGCCAGCGGCGCGCGCGGCGCCTTCAGCTTCGGCAAATCCCGCGCCCGCCTCATGTCGCGCGACACCAACAAGGTCACCTTCAAGGATGTCGCCGGCGTCGACGAGGCCCGCGAGGAAGTCCAGGAAATCATCGAATTCCTGCGCGACCCCAAACGGTTCCAGCGTCTGGGCGGGCGGATTCCCAAGGGCGTCCTGCTGGTCGGCCCCCCCGGAACCGGCAAGACCCTCATCGCCCGTGCCATTGCCGGCGAAGCCCAGGTGCCCTTCTTCAGCATCTCCGGCTCCGATTTCGTCGAAATGTTCGTCGGCGTCGGCGCCTCGCGGGTGCGCGACATGTTCGAACAGGGCAAGAAGAGCGCGCCCTGCATCATTTTCATTGACGAAATCGATGCCGTCGGCCGGTCCCGCTTCTCCGGAATCGGCGGCGGCCATGACGAACGGGAGCAAACCCTCAACGCCTTGCTCGTCGAAATGGATGGCTTCGACACCCAGGAGGGGGTTATCATCATCGCCGCCACCAACCGCCCCGACGTCCTCGATCCCGCCCTGCTGCGTCCCGGCCGTTTCGACCGGCAGATCGTCGTGGACCTGCCCAACCTGGAGGGCCGCGAGGCCATCCTGAAAATCCATGCCCGCAAGGTCAAACTGGATGCCACTGTCCAACTGCGCCATCTGGCCCGCGGCACGCCCGGATTTTCCGGCGCCGACCTCGCCAACCTCATGAATGAAGCCGCCCTGCTGGCCGCCCGCCGCGGCGCCGACGCCATCGCCGTCAAAGACCTCGAGGAAGCCCGCGACAAGGTCCGCTGGGGCCGTGAACGCCGCTCCCGCGTGCTGGACGACAAGGAAAAACGCATGACGGCCTGCCACGAGGCCGGCCATGCCATCGCCCTGGCCCTCACCGAAGGCACCGAACCCCTCCACAAGGTCACCATCATTCCGCGCGGCCGCGCCCTCGGCGCTACCATCCAGCTCCCCGAAAAAGACAAGTACACCGAAGGCCGCAAGCAGCTCCGGGGCATGATCACCGGCATGATGGGCGGACGCGCCGCCGAAAAAATCTGTTTCGACGACATCACCACCGGCGCCGCCTCGGACATCAAGCAGGCCACCCACATCGCCCGCCTTATGGTGACCGAATGGGGCATGAGCGACGAACTCGGCCCCCAATGCTTCGCCAACCGCGAGGAACTCCTCTTCCTCGGCCGGGAAGTCTCCCGTTCCAACGACATCTCCGAAGAAACCGCCCGCAAAATCGATGCCGAGGTCAAGCGCATCATTGACGAGTGCTACCACAATGCCCTCGACCTGCTCACGCGGAACCGCGACAAGCTCGATCTGATGACCAGTTTTCTCGTCGAACGCGAAACCCTCGACGGCCGGGACGTGGACGACCTGCTCAAGCACGGCCGCATCCGGACCGCCGCCGAACGCAATGCCGACGACACCGCCCACGCCGAGGCCGGCGGGCAGACCCGCCCCCCCGCCCCGGCGCCGGCCTAGGCGCGGCACCCACCCTCCTGGCCGCATGGCGAACCTCTCTCCAGATTTTCCATGCCGTGGAAAACAGTTTTCCACACCGTGGAAAAAAATGCCCGTTTTTTCCACACTGTGGAAAACCCGTTCCCCCGGCGCAGGCCGACCCACCGCGCCCCTCCCTCCCGAATCCGGAACCCGGCCGGTTCTGATGGGCATCCTGAACCTCACTCCGGATTCCTTTTCCGATGGCGGACAATTCCTGGATCCGGCCGCGGCCGAAGAACAGGCCCTGCAACTCCAAGCTGCAGGCGCGGACCTGCTCGACATCGGGGCCGAATCCACCCGCCCCGGGCATGTCCTGATTTCGGAAGCAGAGGAACTCCGGCGTCTGCTTCCGGTGCTCGACCGCCTGGCCAGGCAGTTGCAGATTCCGATTTCCGTGGATACCAGCAAGACTGCAGTCGCCCGCGCGGCGTTCGACCACGGCGCGGCCATCTTGAACGATGTCGCTGCCCTCTCCCGGCCCGGCATGGCCGAGTTCGTTCGCCAAACCGGCGCGCCCGTCATCCTGATGCACGGCGTCGCCCAGGTCCTCGCCGCGGACGATGCACACCCCTCCGCCACCATCGCCGCCTGGCTGGCCCGCCGTATCGCCGAACTCGAATTGCCGGACGAACAGGTGATCGTGGATCCCGGCATCGGCTTTGGAACCACCCGCCCCCAGGACGCCGCCATCCTGGACAACCTGAAGCCGCTGACGGATCTCGGCCGGCCGCTGCTGATCGGACTGTCCCGCAAGCGCATCGTCCGCCACCTGCATCCCGGCGCGGATCTCGACCAGGCCAGCGCCCAGATGGCCCTCCGCGCCTGGCGCAACGGCGCCACCATCCTGCGCCTGCACGAGTTGCGCCCGCTTCTGGCCGGCCTGCATGCCGGACCGTGAGGCCCCCGCCCTCGGATCCGAACCGCTCAGCGCACCCGGCCGTTGGCCAACGCCCGCGCCCGCACGACCCGCGGGGCCCGGCCGGCAAAAACTATAATATTTGCAACTATTATAGTTTCCCGGGAGGGCTGCCGTCAGCGCCCCGCCCCGGTCGGTCCGCCGCCGGGTGCGCTTGCCCTGATCCGGTTCGTCCGCTACCTTGACGGACGCAACATGTCCCCGTTTCCCGTCAATCCCGACAAGGAACGCCAACTGCAGCAACGCATGAGGGCGCTCGGCCTGACGGAAGCCGATTTGCAGGAATGGTTCATCCGCGGCGGCGGCCCCGGCGGACAGAAAACCAACAAGACGTCGTCCACTGTCTGCCTGCGGCATCGTCCCACCGGTCTCGAAGTCCGGTGCGCACGCGAACGGTCCCAAGCCCTCAATCGTTTTCTCGCCCGCCGCGAGCTCTGTGACAAGTTCGCAGCCAGGCTCCGGGGGGAGGAATCGAAACGCCAGCAGGAGCGCGAGAAAATCCGGCGTCAAAAACGCCGCCGGTCCCGCCGACAAACGGCGCGCATGGTGGATGACAAGAAAAAGCACGGAGCCAAGAAGGCGCTGCGTCAACGCCCCGGTCCCGAGGATTGAGCGGGCCAGGTCTACGCGCCGAACCTGCGACGCACGACCCGTCTAGAGAATATCCGCCAGCGGCCGGGCCGGGCGCTGGGCCAGGCCCCGGACAACGATGGCCTTGTCCGGCCGGGCAGGGCAATGGACGTGGCAGGCCCCGCAGCCCCGGCACATGTCGGGTTTGACCACCGGACAGTTGACGCCGCGATGAACCACGCTGTTGATGGCCAGATAGGGACAGAATTCCTGGCAGACCATGCAGTACTGCCGGTCGTGCCAGGCAAGGCATGTGTCTCGATCCACCTCGGCCAGGCCGATGGCACGATGGCGCTTGCTTTCCAGAAGCAGCTTTTCGATCGCGCCGGTGGGACACACCTGTGTGCACTCGTGACAATATTCGAAGCAATAGGCCTCGGAATAATCCAATACAGGCGTGAGCAAACCCGCCAGGCCCGATTTTCCGAAATCCGGCCGGATGACCCGGGAGGGACAGGCCCGGATACAGGCACCGCAGCGCGCACATAACCCCGTGAATTGATCTTCCGGCCGGGCCCCCGGCGGTCGCACCGGCGGCGGCAGCGCGCCGACCCGCCGCATCAGCAATGCCGCCGCCCCCCCGGCGGCCACGCCCAGAAAATCCCGGCGGGTAAGCGCAAGTTGAAACGCATCTGCCGACGCCGACTCCCTCCGGAATCGCCATTGGCGCCGGGCCGCCATCAGCAGGTCCTGCGCGGCCCCCAGGGGACAAAGCCGATGGCACCACGCATTGGGCCGGACCAGGCTGATCCCCAGAATTCCCAGAAAACCAAGGACCAGAACAAAGGAACTCGCGGCCAGCGGCAGCCGCCATCCGCTGAAAAAGCCTGTGAAGAGCGCCAACGGATCCAGCCACATGAACAGCGGATAGCCCAGCAAAGCGCCTCCGACCATGCCCAGAAGCAGCAACCGGCCGATGTTCGGAAGCCGGGCGAACCGGCCGCGCGCCTTGGGATTCAGCCGGCCGATGGCTTCCGCCGCGAAACCCATGGGGCAGACATAACGGCAAAACCACCGGCAGCGGAACCAGCCAAGTACCAGAACGGGAATGCCGAGCAGCATCCAGACGGAAAAGGCGCGGGCAGCCAGGCCCCCCAGCAGGCTCATCAATGGACTCCATGCGGTAAGGGCCCGGGCGGATGGGTGCCCCGGCAGGATTTGGAGCGCCAGCAGGGCCGCCGCCAGGAATACGAGCATCCGAATCCCGTTCCGCTTCATGCCGTCAGGTGCTGCACGTCCACATCCGCCAACTTTCCGCAGCCAATCCCCAGATCATGAGCGAGCTGGATATAAGGGATGTCGAACGGCTGCAGCCGGAAGAGCGTGGCGGCGTAGGCATCGACTGCAACGGGGTCGGTGCCGCAGATGAGTTGGTTGGGATGTTCGAGTTTTCCGGGTCCGCGGGGTCCGTTGGTTATCATGATCCGGGTGGCATCCACGATGGTCACATGCGCCCGAACCGCCGTATTGAAATCCGCGATGCATTGATGCAGGCCGGTGCGGTGCCAATGGCCGCGGTCGCGAACCGAACCCATCCAGTTCTTCATGCCTATCGTCAACGTCGCCCCGTTATGGGTCTTGGCGACGGGCATGTTGATGAGGCAATCGGTTTCGATCACATCCCTGACCACGGACACCTGGCGCAGCAATTGGCCCCGGGAAAGTTCCAGCGTCACATAATCCCGGCCGGCTTGTGGCTCATAGAGCCGGCCTCCGGCGCGCTGCGCCGCCGCGCCGATCCCGCTCATTTGAAATGATTTTTCGGCGGGGGAACAGGGATTTTCCGGCAGGACAATCGCACCGGCTCCCGCCGTCCGGCAGGCGCGGATGGCGGCTGCGACCAATGCCGGCGTCGTGTTGGCCCCCTGCTCGGGGGTGGCCGCCCAGGCCGCATTGATCTTCAGAGTGGTTTTGCCGCCGGGCCGGACAAACGCCTGCCAGCCCCCCAGGGACTCGATGCCCGCCGACAGCATCCGGGCGGCATCCGTACCATGCACCACGACAACCCGGACCGCGCGCGGCGACTCTTCCGCAAACAGTCGGCGCGGATTCAGCGTCGCGGCCACGGCGGTTGCGGCCGCTGCTTTCAGGAATTCTCGACGGTCCATGACATTTTCCAGGGAAGGGGCCTGATCAACGGGCGGTGTCAAAACCCTACCATTCGGACCCGGATTGTCAAAACCCTGTCATGGACTAACCATCCGTGACGCGTCCCCGCTCCCGGGCGCATCCCTGTTTCATTGACAACGATCGACCAAATTTAAAGTGAGGCGGGAAGCGAGGCTCGGCGAGCGCCACGCCGCTTTTTTGTTGGGGCGGCAGTCGAACGGCCAGCCCAACCAGCCCAAACCGCCAAAGCGGGGCCGCCTCCCGTTGGTCGTTGTCCCCGCACTCCAAAACGAGCCGCGCAATTTGGAGTGCGGCGGTTCGATTCCGGTCGGTCAATGCAACGGGGATGCGCCCTCTGCTCCCCAAATTGCCACAGAACAGTATCCAGCGGGGCGGACATCCGCTAGGATGGGGTTTGGACCATGACCGTCCCAGACCAAACCCGCCCATCCGCCGCGCCTGGATCACCCGAGGCCATGAGCCTGGGAGCACATCTGGACGAGCTGCGCTACCGGCTTTGGCTGGCCCTGCTCGGATTTGTTGCGGCCTTTTTCATCGCCCTGGCGGGCGGAAAATGGTTTGCGCGCCTCGTATTTTCCCCTTATCGCGCCGCCCTGAAAGCGGCGGGCCTCGAGGCCCCACTCCAGGCCATCCAACCGGCGGAGCCGTTCCTGGTGTATCTCAAGGCCTCGCTGGTTTTGGCGGCGCTGCTGGCTTCGCCGTGGATCTTCTATCAGATCTGGGCGTTTATCGCCGCCGGCCTGCACTCTTCCGAGCGGCGTTTCGTGCGTCGCGCGGCTCCGGCCAGCGCGGCACTGTTCGCCGGCGGCGTGCTGTTTTTCCTGCTGGGCCTTGCGCCGTGGATGTTTCGTTTCCTCATGCAGTTCGACCTCGGGCTGGACTATCTGGTCTATCAGCCTTCCGCCGGACGCACCTTGGACTTCATCCTTGTGCTGGCGCTGGTTTTCGGCCTGGCCTTTCAAACCCCCTTGGCCATTGTGCTGGCCGAACGGATGGGTTTGGTGACCGTGGCAGCCATGCAACGATCCCGCCGGTACGTCTTTCTGGGAGCCTTTGTGGTGGGTGCCGTGGCCACCCCGCCCGATGCGCTTTCCCAGATCGCGTTGGCTCTGCCGCTGTATGGCTTGTATGAACTGGCCCTGTTGATCTGCCGGCTGTGGCCCGCCCGGGCAAGCACCGCCCCCCCCTTGGACAAGAACGCCGGCCTCACCGGGGTCGGCGACGATCAATCCGAATAGGCGTTATCCCCGGGGCGGCTCCGGCTTGGCGGAGTCGTCAGACTTGGCGACGGTGTCCTCCGGAGATTTGCGGACTTCGGATTCGGCCTCCTTGATCCCCTTCTTGAACTCGGTGATGCTCTTGCCAAGGGATCGGGCAATGTCCGGCAACCGGCGCCCGAAGATCAAGACCGCAATGAACAGGATAATGATCCATTCGCTGCCGCCGGGCAGTCCCAGGAATGCCAGCATGGGTTTGATCATTGAAGGCCGTCCTTTTCCAGATGCCGCCAGTGTGAACTCCCGCCGGCGCGCGCGCAACAAATTATTCGCGGGGATCGCACAATCAAACACCCGACGGCCGTCATCTCTGCCGGGTGATCTCCGCGCCCAGCGCGCGCAGCCGCGCTTCGATCCGCTCATAGCCGCGATCGATCATTTCGGCCTGCTCGATGACCGTGGTCCCGTGCGCGCAGAGGGCGGCAATGATCAACGCCATGCCTGCGCGGATGTCGGGACTGGTGATATGCTGGGCCCGCAGCTTCACCGGGCCGCTGACCACGACGCGGTGCGGATCGCATTGCACCAGCGTGGCGCCCATCTCCAGCAGCCGGTCCACGAAATACATCCGGCTTTCAAACAGCTTTTCGAAGAACAATATTTCTCCGCGAGTCTGGGTGGCCAGCACCAGCGCCACGCTGAGAAGGTCGGACGGAATGGCCGGCCAGATCCCGTCTTCCATCTTGGGAATGGCTCCGCCAAAGTCCTGGCGCACCTGCAGGCGCTGCCGCGCCGGAAGCTTCAGAATCCCGCCGGAGACTGTCCAGCGCACACCCAGGCGCGCAAACGCCCGTTGCATCACCTTCAGCGTCAGGGCATCGGGCAATTCCGTCACGGTCAACGGTCCGCCGGTGGCCGCCGCCGCCGCGAGAAAACTGCCGATTTCGATGTAATCGGGCCCGGCGCGGTGCCGGGCGCCCCCGAGACGCGGCACGCCTTCGATCTCAAGGCGGTTGGTGCCCAGCCCGGAAATGCGCGCGCCCATCTTGTTCAGCAACATCCCGAGATCCTGAACATGCGGTTCGCCGGCGGCATTGAATATCGTCGTGCGCCCCGGAGCCAGGGTCGCCGCCATCAGGATGTTCTCCGTGGCGGTCACGCTGGCCTCGTCGAGCAAAATGTCCGTGCCACGAAAACCGCGCCGCCGCTGCAGCCGGAAGGCGCCGTTCACCCAGGTCACCCCAATGCCGAGTTGATTGAGGCCTTCAAAGTGCGTATCCAGTCGCCGGCGACCGATGGCATCCCCACCGGGCGGGTACAGCACCGCCATTCCCTGACGCGCCGCCAACGGGCCCGCCAACAGGATGGAGCTGCGCACCTTCGCGCATAGGTTGGGGTCGAGGCCGGTTTTCGTCAGCCCCCGGGCGCAAATTTCGACTCCATGGCCCCGCCGCGCCACCGCCACGCCCAGGTCCGCCAGCAGGTTCAGCATGTTTTCCACATCGAGGATGTCCGGCACATTCTCGATCCGCAGCGGCTCGTCGGTCAATACGCTGGCCGCCAGCATGGGCAGCACGGCGTTCTTGTTCCCCAACGGCCGGAACTCCCCGCCGATCCGTCGTCCTCCCCGGATGACCAGCCGCGCCACGGATACCCGCCCCTATTCCACCGTTACGCTCTTGGCCAGGTTGCGGGGCTTGTCGATATCCGCTCCGCGAAGCCGGGCATTGTGATAGGCAAACAACTGCAAGGCCACGACATTGATCATCGGCGAAAATTCCTCCCGTGTTTCCGGCACCGGGAGGAGATCCTGGGCGATGTCCCGGAGCGATTCATCGCCTTCCGCTACGACGGCGATGATGCGCCCCTTGCGGGCCTCGACCTCTTTGAGGTTTGAAATCATCTTGTCGTGCACCTCGTCGGCGGTCGGCGTGCAGAGGCAGACCACGGGCAGGAACTCGTTGATGAGGGCGATGGGCCCGTGCTTCATCTCTCCGGCCGCGTAGCCTTCTGCGTGCTGGTAAGAGATTTCCTTGTTCTTGAGGGCCCCTTCCAGCGCCACCGGATGGTTGAACCGCCGACCGATGTACAAGGCGTTGTAGCACTCGAAATACTTCTGGGAAACCGCCCGGATATCGTCCTGGCGATCCAGCACGCGGTGGATGCCGTCGGGGATCCGGGCCAGTTCCGCCGTCAGTTCGCGTTCCTGCGCGTCACTCAACGTGCCCCGGAGGCGCCCCAGACGGATCGCCAGCAGGGCGAACGCCATGAGCTGGGCGGTGAACGCCTTGGTCGAGGCCACGCCGATCTCCGGCCCGGCCTGCGTCAGCAGCGCCGCATCGCTTTCGCGCAGCAGGGTGCTGCCGGGCACATTGCAGATGCCGAGCACCGGACAGCCCATTTCGCGCGCCAATCGCACGGAGGCCAGCGTGTCGGCCGTTTCACCCGACTGCGACACGGCAATCACCAGCGTGGGCCCCGGCAGGCGCGGCTGGCGATACCGGAATTCGCTGCCCACATCCGTCTCGCACGCCAGGGCCGCCCAGCGTTCGATCAGCAGGCGACCGTACATCCCCGCATAGTGCGCAGTTCCGCACGCCAGAATCAGGATGCGCTCCAGGCCGGATGCCGCGGATTCCAGCCAGGCTTCTGCCTCGCCCAGGTTCACGGCGCCATCCTTGCGGACATGAGCATCCAGCAGCCCCCGCAGCACCCGGGGTTGTTCGTGGATTTCCTTGAGCATGAAAGTTTCGAAGCCGGCCCGTTCCGCCGCCTCGGCCCGCAACGTGACGGGTTGGATGTCGGGCGCAACCGGCGTGCCATCCAATTTGGTCAGCATGACGCCGGAGGACCGCAGTTCAGCGACTTCTCCGTCGTTGAGATAGATGACCCGCTTCACGCGGTTCAAGATGGCCGGCACGTCGCTGGCGATGAACTGCTCGCCCTCGCCCACCCCAATAATGAGCGGGCTGCCGCAGCGCACGGCGTAGAGCACGTCGGGTTCATCGCGAAACACCAGGCCCAGCGCATAGGCCCCCTTGACGGTCCGCAGCGCTTCGCGGACGGCATCGGCCCGGCTCCGCCCTCCCTGCTTCAGAATTTCTTCGATCAGGTGAGGAATTACCTCCGTGTCGGTCTGCGACCGGAACTGATGGCCCTTGGCTTCCAGCTCCGCCCGCAGGGGCAGGTAGTTCTCGATGATGCCGTTATGGACCACTGCGATCGCGCCCGTACAGTCGAGATGCGGATGGGCATTGAGCTCAGAAGGCTCCCCGTGGGTGGCCCAGCGCGTGTGCCCGATGCCCAGCCCTCCGGCGAGCGGATCCGCCTCGAGCGCTTCTTCCAGATTCGACAGCCGTCCTGCGCGCTTGCATACCGCCAACTCGCCCCCGGCCAGCCGCACCGCCACCCCGGCCGAATCATAGCCGCGGTATTCAAGCCGCTTCAATCCCTCCAGCAGCAGCGGAACTGAATTCTTCGGCCCTACGTATCCAACAATGCCGCACATCTTCTGCCTCTTCGTCCTTGCCAGGCATTCCCGTCCGGAAAAGGAAAAGGCCGGAACCGCGCAAGGTGTCCCGGCCTTTCCATGCCGTTATGATGCCGGCTTAGGGTCCGACCACGGTGAGTTTGGCGTTCTTGTCTTGGGCAGGATTCATGAAGGTGCCCTTGAGCTGCTCCGCCCCCTTCAAAGCGAAGGAGGAGGCGCCTTTCAAAACCACCACCATGCCCTTGTCCTGGAATGGCGCAACCTGCAACAACTCGATCGCGGCGTCGCTCGTCGGCACACTGGCCGGCGCATTCTTGGTGAAGAGAAACGGCGTCCCATCCTTGGCGGTGTCCAGCCCGTTTACGAGATTCCAGGCATTCCCATCGGCCTGGAATTCGGACGAAACGGAGGTCTTGTACGCCTTGAGGCCGCGGGCGGAGAAATAATCGAAGGAGACATCCATCGCGCCGCTGTCCACCAGAGTGGCAAAATAGGCGGTGGAAGAGGTGGCATTGGTGGGAAACGAGGAATAACCGCCGCCGCCCAGCACCACATCGTCCAGCTGTTGGCCGAACGCTGCCGTGTAGATCCCTTTTCCGTTCATGACGGTCTGGGTCAATGCCGCATTGAAGAGCGCGTTGTTTACGGCCGGAATCAGGATCGCGGCCAGCATGGCGATGATGGCGATGACCACCAGCAGTTCGATCAAGGTAAACCCTCGGGTCTTGCGCATAGTCATGTGTCTATTTCTCCTTTGAGGATGCCATTCAGAATCCAGCAACATCATACGCCTTGATGGCCAAGAGTCAATACTTGGCCCGCAAAATTATTGGAGACCAGCCCAATTTGGAAAAAACCCATGCCCCGCCAGCGCCACGAGAACACCCAGCACGGCACCCGCCAGGACTTCCATTCGCGTGTGCCCGAGGAACTCCACCAGTTTTTCCGGCGAGAATTTGTGGTGGCGATAGAACTCCTCGGCAATCTGGTTCAGGAGACGTGCCTGCGCGCCCGCCGCACGTCGCACGCTTTGCGCATCAATCATGATCAGGACCACCAGCCCCAAGGACAAGGCGAATAGTGCGGATCCGAAACCCGCGCGCAAGCCAACCGAGGTCGCACAGGCCGCGGCCGATGCCGTGTGCGAGCTGGGCATGCCCCCGAGCCGGAACAGAAACCCGTAGTCGAATTTCCGTTCGCGGATGGCAAACGTGATAAGCTTGATGAACTGAGCCGCCAGCCAGCTTGCCAGAGCGACCACTACCGTCACATTGCTGATCAGATCGTGAAACATTGCCGGGCACTGTAGGCAACCGGCCGGACGGCCGCAATCCCATAATCCCGGCTCGGGGAATTGAGGCGCACCTGCGTTTCATTGACCAAGAACCTATTCGGAGTGCGGGGACAAGGCTCGGTGCAACCCGCTTTTTCCGGATCAGGATCATAGCGCGTGGCGCACGGGAACTCGTTTTCCCGCCGCACAACAAAATGGCCAAAGCCGCAGAACCCAGGTTGGTTCTTGCCCTTTCAGCCAATGAAACGCAAATGCGCTCAATCGCTGGCTTCCTGCGCCAAAGAATCTGGCAACCTCAATTCTTCTGTGGTATAGAGATAAAGATTAGGAATGCCGGCGCCCCGCATGGTCCGGTCAGGAATAGAAGCCATGGGCACATCCTCAAAAGAGTTGGCGGGCAAATTACGGAAACTGGCGCAGCGGCAACACGGCTGTTTCACCGCTGCGCAGGCCATCGAAACCGGATATGCCGACAGCGTTCATCTCTATCATGTGAGGACCGGCAAGTGGACCCGTGTCTACCGGGGTGTCTACCGCTTGGCAGACCAGCCCGCCTCACCCGCCAGCCGCTGTATGGCCGCCTTGCTGTGGACGCGCAATAAATCCGGCACCATTCAGGGCGTTTTGGCCGCAGACACAGCCGAAGCCCTCCAGAATGAATCCCTTGCCGAACATGACCCCATTCATGTCCTCGTTCCCAAAACTTTCCGCCGCTCTTCCCCAACTCCAAAAAGAATTAAAATTCAAAAAACAGACAAAAAATTACATATAACCTTAAATATATTTGGAATTCCATCCCAGATTTCACAAAGCAACCAGACTGGTTTTCAAAATTTGATCAAAAATGCTCAAGATCGACCAGATTATTACGATCTTATTGATTATTATATGGTTATATACGATTCACCAGAATGAAATCAGTCATTTTTATTGGTTTTGCGCTTTTTTTTACTGTTTCAACAACATGGGCGTTGTATTTCAGACTGGAAGGAGACCGGCTCTGGCTTCAAGCGGATAACACTCCTTTGGTCGAAATCTTGGAACAGTTTGTCCGAACCGGGGTGGAAGTCCGCGTTGATCCGCGAATTCAATCCAACATTTCCGGCTCTGTTCGGGGCATGGCGTTGGACCATGCCTTGGAAGACCTGCTGGAGCCTTATGATTATCTGGTAACGTGGAAAATACTGGGCGGGCCCCTCGGAAGCGTTCCCAAATTGCAGGAAATCCGGCTGTTTCTTCCCGGTTCTGAAACCGCCGCAAAGCCGATTCCCAGAAAATCCCCTGTTTTCGAAGCCACCCGGGGTGTCCTGGGATCCGCGCCTGAATTCGTCAAGGATGAGCTGCTTGTCACGGTCCGTCGTGGAACAACCTACAACCAGTTCAAGCGCCTGCTTGATGAAATCGGCGGCATGATCGTGGATGCAGATGCCGCGACCGGGGTTTATCTGATCCGGTTTCCGCCGGGAACCAATGTGGAAGCCCTGTTGATTCAATTGACTCCCAATCCTCTCGTGGCCCATGTCGAATTGAATTATGTGACCCGGTTGCCGCCTGGCGAGGCTGTCGGATCGACCGAATTGATATCCCCCCCTGCCGCTCGGCGGCCGGCTGATGGGTCCATTCCCATCGCCGTTTTGGACAGTGGCTTCGACCCAGGCGCCAGCCCGGCGGGCATCCTCTCAGCCGGCTGGGATGCCGTTGATCCCGACCGCAGCCTGTCCGATCCGGGCGGACATGGCACCCAAATGGCATTCCTGGCTTCGGGTTTGTTGTCGCCCGACGGATTTTCCGGCCAGGGCCAGATTCTGCCCGTGGTGGCCGTCCGGACATTCGATGAAGAAGGCAAAACCTCCAATTTTGCCATCCTGCAAGCCATCACCTATGCGGCAAATGCCGGGGCCAAGGTCGTTAACATGAGCTGGGGTTCGGAAACCGACAGCGAGTTCATGCGCCGGGCGATGCAAACCGCCGCCCGGAAAGGCTTGCTTTTGGTTGCCGCCGCCGGCAACTCCCCGACCGGAAAACCCGTCTACCCGGCCGCCTACCCCACCGTGATCGCGGTGGGCGGCGTCACTCCGGATGGCCAGCCCTGGGCCGGGTCCAACTTCGGCAATTTCGTGGAAGTCTCCGCACCCGCTCTCGCCCGGTTCCCCGTCGGCCACAATGGCCCGCCCGGCGCCTATGTGGGCACTTCCATCTCGTCGGCAACCGTTGCCAATGCCCTGGCCCAATACCTCAACCAGCATCCCCAGGCCACAACGGCTTCCGCGGTCGCCGCCCTCAAGAAATCCCTCTCCCCGCCCCCGTCCGGCGGCTATGGCTCGGGCATCCTGGATTCCGCCGCATGGCAGCGGTTCTTGCAGCCCTGAATCCGCGGAGGTGATGATACCGGCCAAACGGTTGCGGCCTGAGCGTTCGGTATGTTCGAATTCATTGCGGTTTGTTCATTGTTTTCGTAATATGGCGACAGCTTCTGTGAAAAACACAACACCCGGGACGGGGGCGGCCTGTACCCGGATCCGGGTGACCACCGGCGGGATATATAATCGCGTAGTCAACAGGAGAATCCCATGATCACGGAACTGAACCAGGCATCTTTCAAGGAATTCGTCGCGTCCGGCCTGGTGCTGGTCGATTTCTGGGCCCCGTGGTGCGGTCCGTGCCGCATGCAGGCGCGGATCTTGGACCAAGTCGCCGGAGAGCTTCCGGCCATCAAGATCGGAAAGATCAATGTGGATGACAACGGGGAACTGGCCGCCCGATTCGGCGTCCATACCATCCCCTACCTGGTTATTTTCAAGGATGGCCGCAAGGTCAACGAGTACGTCGGCATGCGCGAAGCGCAGGTCTTGATTGACGCTCTTCAGGCGGTGTCCTAACTTCCGGTCATCATGCCGCTGTTCGAATATATCTGCCAGTCGTGCGGCGCAAGGTCCGAACAACTCGTGTCCGCAGCGCGGATACCCGCCTGCCCGCAATGTGGATCAACCCGGCTTGAAAAACAGTTGTCCGGATTCAATACCCGCGGTTCAACGACTCCGGATGCCATGCCCCCCTGCAGCACCGGCGCGTGTCCGGTTCCCCGCGGCGGCTGCGCAGGCGGCAGTTGCCCCTGTCGGCCATAGCCTGCAGGAGGCCTGACCATGCAAAATCCCTTGAGCCGCCTGCCAAACTCGGTCCGAACGCCGCGCGAGGTCATACGGCCTGCAACCGGTGGAATACGCCAGCCAAGGGAATTTCCAGCAGGTGGCCGGGTGAACCCCACCGGGCGGAATGTTGCATGCTCCGCCCTTGGCTGTCATTGCCAACACCGGCCGGCTCAGTACGCATATTGCGCCGGAATGGAACCAGAACGCCCCCGGCTGATGTTCATCCGTCGGGAAATATTGAAATCGCACTCGCGTCTGCAAAGATCGCACCCCCCATCGTCATCACCCGCTGGCGCGACCCGGCCGGCGTCAGCAGGATTTTTTGTTCTGGCGCGAACAAGCTCGAAGAGTCGCTGCCCGAACCCTTCGCCTCATTTCCGAAATCCCACACCATTATTGATCCCCACCCGGAGGTTGCCATGAAATCCAGTTCCGCCCGCCCCGGCCGCGTCTTCATCATCCGCCTCGAACACGGCGATGTCATCCATGAATGCCTGGAACGCTTCGCCGCCGAACAGGGCATCCGTCACGCGGCTTTGACGCTCCACGGCGGCGCCGACGCCGGCAGCGTCCTCGTCACCGGCCCGCGCGATGGCCGTTCGCCCCCGCCCATCGCCCCGCAAACCACCACGCTTGATGACGTCCATGAGGTTGTCGGCACCGGCACGATCTTCCCCGACGCCAACGGCACGCCCATCCTCCATGTCCACCTGGCCTGCGGCCGCGGCAGGGAAACCATTTGCGGCTGCATCCGCACCGGGGTCAAAACCTGGCATGTTCTCGAGGTCATCCTCACCGAACTCCTCGGCTCCACCGCCCGCCGCCTTCCCGATCCCGCCTCCGGTTTTGAACTGCTGGCTCCTTGAGGGCCCCGGATCGCGCCGCGCCATTCCGCCCCAGCCGTCGGCCGCGCGATGCCCTGCGCGATCCCGTCCGACCCTCCTTAAAACGTGATGACTTCCCACCCCGCCGCCCGGTAGACCGCGATGCTCGGATGCCCCGACATCTCGTCCAGCAATTTCAACTCATGTTTGGCGGTTGCTTCCAACGTCCCCATCTTCGCGGCACAGGCCATGCAAACACCATCCACCAGATCCGCCGCCAGGCATTTCTTCCAGAGCGGATTGAGCGGCTTGCCCTCCTCGTACAATCCCGGCACCAATTTCGTCGCCGCTCCCTCCACCACGATTTTCGCCTCGTGCCCCCGCGCCTGCATGTCCAACGCATTCAACAGCACATGGATAAAACACCCTGCCTCCCCCGTGAACGCAAACAACGCATACTTCGCCATCACAACCTGCCTGTCTGCCCCTGTCTGATCCCCGCACCAATTGGTGAGACGGGCGGGGCTCGAACCCGCGACCACAAGCTTAAAAGGCTAGTGTTAAGCGCCTATTATATGGGCTTTTTCAACCTGTTATGATAAATGTCTCCTTTAATGCTTGCTTTTTGCCCCTGTATGGCCGAATCTACGCGCAACCATGAAGGAGGCCGCACAATGAGAAAAGGCAGACGGGTATCAGGACATCTATACAAGCGGGATGGTCTATGGTGGGTTAGATGGCAGTCAGGAGGGCGGCGCTTCTACAGGTCCACCGGCGAGACATCGAAGCCAAAGGCCAGAACCAAGGCCGACGAAATCCTTGCCCCGTTCCGGGCATTGGAGGAGCGCGACACGCTCGCCGCAATCAAAGATCGGCTTGCCGGGGCGGAGGTGTCGGCACAGGAGGCTGTGGACATTGTAAACCGGATACCCCTGCGGGAAGTCTGGAAGCGGCATCCCTACGATCACAGCCAACCGAAACGGGCGAACGGCACAATCCGCGAGCTGTCCCCCATGAACGTGGCACAGAACAAGCGGGATTGGGAACAGTTCATTGACTGGATGGAGGAGGAGCACGGCGACCTTGAGGCCATGCAGGACGTGACGCCGGACATCGCACAGGAGTACTCGGATCACCTGTTCAAGAAAAAGCGCGTGACGGCGGGACGGCACAACAAGCTGATAACTACCTGCAACGTCATGTATCGGCTGGCGGGTGTCCCCTCCCCGTTCGCCGGGGTGACGAAATATCAAACACCAGAACATGAGCATCGGGAGCCTTTTGACGTGCAGCAAGTCGAGGCCCTGCTGGCGTCGGCACAAGGCGAGATGCGCGGTTTGCTGGCCGTGCTCTACTTCACCGGCCTACGGGCTGGGGATGCGGTTCAGCTACGCCATGAGAACCGGAAGGATGGAAAGATCGTGGTGCGGACCGCAAAGAGCGGGTCAACCGTTGACATCATGGAGCACCCCATGCTGACAACGATCATCGGGGACGTATGCGGCGACTCCAAGCGCGGTCCCCTCTTTCCCGAACTGGCCGAACTCTACAGGCGGGACCGGGTGGGGCTCATTCACAGATTCAACCGGCTGATGAAGTCTGCCCTTGGCGATGACTTCAGCCGGACGGAGAAGCGGACGGGCCGGGGCGTTAAGGCAATCGCCCGTTTCGGAATGCACAGCTTCCGGCATAGTCTTGCAACTCACTGTGCGCGGGCTGGCGTCCCCATCGGCATCGTTCAAAAATGGTTGGGCCATGCCAGCGAGACAGTGACTCGGATTTATCAGCACTACTCCACAGAGGATCAAAAACAGATCGTGGCCGCTATCCCCCGCCTTGCCCTTCCGGGCATGGAGGATCAGGGAGACATCATCGAAGCCGAGGCCGTTGTCGAGACGAAGCCCGTTGATCTTCATGCTGTGCGCGAACTGGTGGACGGTTTGACCGTCAAGAATGTTGTGGCCGTTCGCAAGAAACTGCTGGCGATGCTCCCCGCGTAAAAAACACCGTTTGTCCGCGTCGAATCCCTATCTGAAGTCATGGACGCAGAATGTCCCCTATGCCCTTTACCCCTCCAAACTCATGGCGTAGTGTAGCGCCATGTTCAGATGCATCCAATGCGAAAAACAGAACACGGCGGAGCGCCTGAAAAAGGGGTTCGCCGCGTGTTCCAAGTCCTGTGAACTGGCCTTCCGGCGAGCTTGCAGGGAGAACAAGCAGGATGCGGATTTGATTATGCGGATGCATCGTGATATGGCGGCGCGGATTCACGGCGATCAGGTCAAGTTTGTTGGCCGTGGATCGGCAGAGATAAAACGCATGAGGGCCGAAATCGTGCCCAGATGATGAAGTGACATTTTAGAAGCTGACCGGCTGGCAGGCTTTCGGGCTTCAACGGCGACGGGTCAGGACATGGCGACAACTCGGTTGATCGGCGCATGGCGGAAAACTAAACCGCCGTGCGCTTTTTTGGTGCGCGGCACAATAGAGAGAGCCGAGCCATGACAGAAGAAAAAAACGAGCCCGTCCTGCTCCACCAGCCCGAGATGGCAGAGAAGATCGGAGTATCAACCCGGACCCTGCGGCGCATGAAAGTCCCTGTCCTACGCCTGTCCCGAAAACTTGTCTTATACGATCCAAACGCCGTCATTTCTTCACTACGGCGGAGGGCCGGGAAATGAGCCCCGCCCCCCAACAGCGCGATGTGGCGACGATCACCGCCATGTTGAATCTCATTGAGTCCCCGGACATCCGAAGGAAAATCGAAGCCGCCTTGCGGGATGAGCAGGTGCAGACGGACCGCGTACTTACCAGCGACGAAGCCGGGCGCATTCTCGGAGTATCGGGCCGGACGGTTTTTCAATTCGCCAAGGGCGGAATGCTTCGCCGGGTGAAGTATCCGGGCCGGAAGATCGGGGGCGGTTTCTTGGAGTCTGACGTGCGGGACCTGCTGGCGCGGTCAGTCGAGGGAGGGCCGGAACGATGAAACAGCCCATCGAAGAAAAAGCCGCACCCCCGGCAGAGGGCGCGGCAGAACTCGCCAACGGGGAACACGCTACCACGCGCGTCCGGCGCTGGCAAAGGAAAAGTGAACGGCGGTTCAGCCGCCCCGTGCGGATAGGCTGCG
>Ga0209312_1000092_pt1 | contig 100786 bp, 92 predicted proteins | sample BioC13SIPDNA_4_FD_185744 | JGI IMG/M metagenome (GOLD analysis project Ga0209312, IMG submission 185744) | Anaerobic biogas reactor microbial communites from Washington, USA - Biogas_R1_B C13 SIP DNA (SPAdes) (version 2) | ecosystem: Engineered > Bioreactor > Anaerobic > Unclassified | place... | reverse complement strand
GGCCATGGTGAAGGCCGTGTTCGACGAACTGGCCAAGACCGACCGGAAGAACCACTTCACTATCGGGATCGACGATGACGTCACTCACACCAGCTTGGAATATGACCAAGCCTTCACTACTGAACCGGAAGAAGTCTACCGGGCCTTGTTCTACGGCCTGGGCAGCGATGGCACGGTGGGGGCCAACAAGAACTCGATCAAGATCATCGGGGAGGATACGGACAACTACGTCCAGGGCTACTTCGTGTACGACTCCAAAAAGGCCGGGGTCCTCACTGTCAGTCATCTGCGCTTCGGTCCTCAGCCTATCCGGTCGGCATATCTGCTCAACCGGGCGGATTTCATCGCCTGTCATGTTTGGGCGTTCGTGGAGCGATACAAGACTCTGGCCGCGGCGATACCTGGCGGCACCTTCTTGTTGAATGCGCCTTTCCCGGCGGACGAGGTGTGGGACAGGCTCCCCTACGAAACCCAGGATTGGATCATCAAGCTTGGTCTGAAGGTATACGCCATAAACGCCTATGAGGTGGCGAAAGAGACCGGCATGGGCGGGCGCATCAACACCATCATGCAGACCTGCTTCTTCTATCTGTCCAGTATCATCCCCCCGGACCAGGCCGTCGCCGCCATCAAGAAGGCCATCGAGAAGACTTACGGCAAGCGGGGCGAGAAGGTCGTCCAGATGAACTATAACGCGGTGGACCAGGCGATCGCCAATCTCCACCGCATAGAGGTTCCGGCGGCGGCAACCACCACCCATCACAAGCCCAAGCTCGTCCCGGCGGAAGCACCGGAGTTCGTGAGGCACGTCACCGCGTGGATCATGGCGGGTGAGGGGGACAGGCTACCAGTCAGCCGCATCCCCGATGATGGGGTCTGGCCGGTCGACACGACCCGGTGGGAGAAGCGCAACATCGCTCTTGAGATCCCTGTGTGGGAACCAGAGTTGTGCATCCAGTGCGGCAAGTGCTCGCTCCATTGCCCGCACTCCACCATCCGGACCAAGGTCTACGATCCCGCGGCGCTCGAGGGCGCTCCGCCCACCTTCAAGTCGGTTGATGCCAAGGGCAAGGAGTACGCGGGTAAGAAGTGGACGGTGCAGGTCGCACCCGAGGATTGCACCGGCTGCAGCGCCTGCGTGCAAATCTGTCCGGGCAGGGATAAGTCGGATCCCGGGCGACGTGCCATCAACATGGCCTTCCAGCCTCCCCTGCGCGAGCAGGAGCGCGACAACTACCGCTTCTTCCTTGGCATACCAGACCCAGACCGCACCGAGGTACGGGTGAGCACGGTGAAGGGCAGCCAGTTGCTGCGGCCCCTGTTGGAGTATCCGGGGGCCTGTGCCGGATGCGGGGAAACCCCATATCTGAAACTGCTTACGCAATTGGTGGGCGACCGGCTTCTGATCGGCAATGCCACCGGGTGCTCCAGCATCTATGGGGGCAATCTCCCCACCACCCCGTACACGACCAACAAGGACGGCCGCGGTCCCACCTGGAACAACTCACTGTTCGAGGACGCAGCCGAGTTCAGCTACGGCCTCCGGCTGACCGTCGACAAGCAGACCGAGTTCGCTCGGGAACTGGCAACTTCGCTGCGCGACGTGATAGGAGCCGATCTGGTCGATGCGCTTCTGGCCTCCAAGCAGGAGGACGAGGCCGAGATCTCGGCTCAACGGGCCCGAGTCGAAGAGCTGAAGGCCAAAGTCCAGGCAGCCGCGGCCGCCAACGGATCCGACTACCGGTACGGACAGTTGCTCGGAGTGGCCGACTTTTTGGTCAAGAAGAGTGTGTGGGGCGTCGGGGGAGATGGCTGGGCCTTCGACATAGGCTACGGGGGCCTGGATCACGTGCTTGCGTCGCAGCGCGATATCAACCTTCTGGTGTTGAACACGCAGATGTACTCCAATACCGGAGGCCAGATGTCCAAGGCCACTCCTATGGGATCGGTGGCTCTGTTCGCGGCCGGCGGCAAGACCATCGGCAAGAAGGACCTGGGTTCTATCGCCATGACCTACGGCAACATCTACGTGGCTCAGGTGGCCATGGGATACAGCGACTCCCAGACCGTCCGAGCCTTCGTGGAGGCTGAATCCTACGACGGGCCCAGTTTGATCATCGCGTACAGCCACTGCATCAGTATGGGCTTTGACATGGCGAAGGGGTATGAGCACCAGAAGATGGCCGTGCGGTCTGGTTCCTGGATCTGCTATCGGTTCGACCCGCGGTTGGCGGCTCAGGGCAAGAACCCACTTCAGATCGATTCCAGGGATATGTCGCTGACCGTGGACGACTTCGTGCCGACCGAGAACCGGTACAACATGCTCAAGAAGGCTCATCCCGACGCCGCGGAGCTCCTGTGGGATAAGGCGCAGAAGCATGTCTGCACTCGTTGGCAGATCCTCAAGCAGCAGGCCGAGATGGTCTACAGCGAGGCCTGTCCGTTCGAGCCCGGTGTTGTGGACGAGGAGGCTCTGGCTGCGACCGGTGCGCGGGACGTCACCGTGGAGAGCAGCGGTCCGAACCTGCCCGCCGGCCGCGATCTTGAAGAGGACGGAGACGACTAGCAGAAGACCCGACTCAGACGCGTCCGGCGATCGCGGGCACGGCTTCCAGCGAAGCGGCTGAGGCCTGATGCAACACCGTGAGCGGGTCAAGAAAGGAGAGAGTCATGCCCGTGCGTAAATCTGAGGCGGCTTGGGAGGGGACCCTCAAGGAGGGCAGCGGGACCATGAGGCTGGCGAGCGGCCTCTACGAGGGGCCGTACACATTCTCGTCACGGTTCGAGGAGGCAGCCGGTACCAATCCGGAGGAGCTCATCGGAGCCGCCCACGCGGGGTGCTTCTCCATGTTCCTCGCTGCGTTACTGACCGATAAGGGCTACACGCCTGGCCGGATATTCACCACGGCCGCCGTGCACCTGGGGGCGGGTCCTCAGATCAAGAAGATCGTGCTTGACTGCGAGGCTGAGGTGCCCGGGGTGGGGGAAGCGGAGTTCCAGGAGCTTGCTGAGGCGGCAAAGGCCGGCTGTCCGGTCTCGAAGGCTCTGGCGGCGGTGCCGGAGATCGTGCTGAGAGCTAAGCTGGTGGCCTAGTCCGCCGGTGGGGTCGCATCGGGGTTCCAAGACCGGGGGTCGCGACGAGTTCTGTTCCGTCGGAGACTGCCTGCCATCCTATGCCGTAAGGATAAGTGTCCGCGCGCGGCGGGCTCGGCTGGTGATGAGCGCCGCGGGCGGGCTGGAGATAGTCGTGCCCCAGGGGTTCGATACCGCGAGGATCCCGAAACTCATTCATGACAGGCGCGATTGGATAGCGCGGGCTGCACAGAGGGTGGAAAAGGAACGGCGCAGGCTGCGGGAAGAGCCGCCCCGGCTGCCCGATCGCATCGTCCTTTCCGCACTGGGTGAGACCTGGGAGGTACAGTACCGGTCGAATGAGGCCTGTTCTGCCGGAGCCGTTAGGAGAGCGGTGGCTCGGGAGAGCGCGGGCGGCCGTCTGACCGTCACCGGCGACCTCGGTGACGCCCAGGCCTGCAAAGAGGCGCTCTGCCGTTGGCTGCGCCGGAAGGCGCGCGAGTCCCTCGGGCTGTGGTTGGCGGAGATATCAGGCCGGCACGGGTTCGAGTACGGGCGGGTGACGGTACGACTACAACGGTCTAGATGGGCGAGCTGTTCGCCTCGGAAGGCCATATCACTCAATGCCCGGCTCCTGTTTCTGGCTCCTGAGATAGTCGATCATGTCTTACTGCACGAGCTCTGCCATACGGTGGAGATGAACCATTCGCCGCGGTTCTGGATCCTACTGGAGAGCCACGATCCCGAGTATCGCGCGCACAGGCGGTTGCTGCGCGCAGCCGGGACATCGGTCCCCACATGGCTCGACCACGGTCCGAGCGGGCGGCAGGTCTAGGGTCGACGCGTCCGGGTGGGCCGGTGATTCAGGGTGGACGGACCCGGGGAGGCTGTGAACAGGCATTTGCCTGTCTTCGACCACGGAGCGCAGCTAGGTTCGGGAGTCTGGAGTCAGGTTGAGTCTGGACCCTCCTGCGCTTCCGCGATACCATGAGACGACCTTTAAACGAGTCCCGTGAGACCGAAAGGAACTTGGATGGACACCAGCCCTCGTCCCTCCGCGGCCCGGTTGGCCTGCCGGCCGCTCCGCTCCGAACGATTTCTCCTCACCGGCGTGCGCCTTTTTGATCCTGAGCATGGTGTGGATCTGGAGGGCGACCTCTTGGTGGAGGAAGGCAAGATCGCAGCCCTGGGTGACAAGGTGGCGCGGCCTCCCGGGGTGGACGTGCTGGACGATCTGGCGGGTTGCTGGGTCTTTCCAGGATTCGTGGACCCACATGTCCACCTACGCACGCCGGGCTACGAGTACAAAGAGGATCTGGTCTCCGGGTCTTTGGCGGCCGCCGCGGGCGGGTACGTGACCGTGGTAGCTATGGCCAACACCGATCCCGTCATCGATTCGGGGCCGGCCGCGGCCTGGGTACTCGAGCAGGCGGCACGGGACGCCCTGGTACGGATCGGACAGGTGGGCGCCGTCAGCAAGGGCCTCAGGGGGGAAGAACTGGCGGAGATGCGCGAATTGGCCGACGCAGGGGTGGTGGCCTTCTCCGACGACGGCCGGCCGGTGACGGATGCCGATCTGCTACAACACGCCCTGCGTTACGCCCGGGGGACGGGTCGACCCCTTCTGCTCCATCTGGAGGACAAGAGTCTGTCTCTTGACGGAGTCATGCACGAAGGCAAGTGGAGTGCCCGGCTGGGTTTGCGGGGTATATCCCGCGCCTGTGAGTCTGGCCCGCTGGCCCGAGATCTGGAGATCGTGCGGTACATGGCCGCCGAAGATAGACGTCTGACGGAAGGCCGGGGCGCCGCCGGCGCTGAGGCGCCGGGGCACGTCCCTATGGTGCACTTCCAACACCTTTCCGCCGCCGACAGCGTAGCCCTCATGCGTCGCGCTAAGGACGAAGGACTGCCTGTAACCGCCGAGGCTACGCCGCATCATCTGCTGCTGACCGACGAACATCTCGGCAGCTTCGATCCGAACCTCAGAGTGAATCCGCCCCTCCGCTCCGCAGCCGACAGGGAGGCCCTGGTCGCGGCTCTGGCCGACGGCACCATCGACTGTCTGGGTACCGATCACGCTCCCCACGCTCCGCAGGAGAAGGAAGTCCCCATCGAGGACGCCCTCAACGGCACCGTGGGCCTGGAGACGGCCTTCGCCGCTCTCTACACCGGGTTGGTCTTGACCGGAGATCTGACGCTGGCCCGGCTGGTGGAGGTCATGTCTGGGGCGCCGTGCCGGGTCCTGGGTCTGGTGGAGCCTCATCTGACCGAGGCTGCACCGGCGGACTTCTGCGTCGTGGACCTCGACGAGACCTGGAAGGTCACGCCGGCCCACTTGCGGGGGAAGAGCCGCAACTCAGCCTTCCTGGAGGAGACACTCACGGGGCGGGTGCGGCTGACGGTGGTGGATGGGGCGCGCCGCTTCGCGCGCGCCCGGGGAGAGGTTTGATGTACCGGGATTCGGTACCCGGATACGTAGTGCTCAAGGACGGCACGGTCTTCGCGGGCTTCGGGTTCGCGGCTCAGGGCCGGGTCTTGGGAGAGGTGGTTTTCAATACTTCCATGACCGGCTACCAGGAGGTCGTCACCGATCCGTCCTATCACGGGCAGATGGTCGTCTTCACCTACCCGATGATCGGCAACTACGGCGTCTGCGCCGGTCTGGCCGAGTCCGATACCGTACACTCGCGGGCTATCATCGTTCGGGAGGTTAAGAACACCTCTAGGACCACCGGCTGTCCGGAGGGTTGGGTGGACTGGCTCACCGACCAAGGCACAGTGGGGGTGGGCGGCATCGACACGCGCGCTCTCACCCGGCGCATCCGGGAGCATGGGGCCATGACGGCGTGCGTGGCCGCCGGTCCCGATCTGAAAGTGAACGATCTTCTGGCGGCGGCTCAAGGCCATCCCGACATGGCCGGATTGGATCTGGCCAGCGCCGTCAGCTGTCGGGAGCCTTATGAGTGGTCTACGCCCGGTCCTCACGCCCCTGGCCCTCGCCTGCGGGTGGTGGCGTACGACTACGGAATCAAACGCAGCATCCTCAAGAGACTGGCGGCCATCGACTGCGACGTCACGGTGGTGCCGGCTCACTGGACGGCCGAACAGACCCTGGCCATGAAGCCCGACGGTGTGTTCCTTTCCAACGGCCCGGGGGATCCGGCGGCAGTGGGGTACGCGGTGGAGACCATCCGGAGCCTCTTGGGGAAGGTGCCCATCTTCGGCGTGTGTCTCGGCCACCAGTTGCTCGCTCTCGCCACGGGGCTCTCCACCTATAAGCTGATGTTCGGCCATCGCGGCTCCAACCATCCCGTAAGGGACTACTTCACGGGTCGGGTGGAGATTACCAGCCAGAACCACGGTTTTGCCGTCAGTCCGCCTGTTGCGGTCCAAGAGGCCCTCGATCGCGGCTCGGTGATAGGGGAAGGCGGCGTCGCCGGATTGGAGGCGGATGAGTTGCTCGTCGAGTCGGATCAGGGCATGGTCCAGATCACCCACCTCAATCTCAACGATGGAACGGTCGAAGGACTACGGCTTGTTGATCTTCCGGCCTTTTCGGTCCAGTACCACCCGGAAGCAGGTCCGGGGCCGCACGACAGCCAATATCTGTTTGAGAGATTCAGAACGCTGATGTCCGAGGGTGCCGGCAACAAGCCGGTTCCGGCGAGGAGGTGATCATGGCGGCAGGGGAAGCTACGAAAGGCACTCCCGACGGCGGCAGCAACGGTCACAAGCGCACCGACCTGAAGCTACGGGTACCCGAGCAGGTCGCCGGCGGGGCGTACGCCAACAGCATGATGGTGCAGCACACGGCGTCGGAGTTCGTCATGGACTTCGCTATGGTCATGGGCGGCAACGGCCAAGTGGTGGCGCGGGTGGTGACCAGTCCCGGGCACATGAAGCACATCGTGGCGGCTCTGACCGAGAACATTCGCAAGTACGAAGCCGCTCACGGTCCGATCGGGCCCCGGCCGAAGGATGAGTGACCAGTCAGATATCAAGGAGGCATGGAGATGCTGAGTGTGGGCGATAAGGCGCCGTTCTTCAAAGCGGCGGGAAGCGAGGGCGAAGTCGATCTGGCTGCTCTCTTGGAGTCGAAGCCGGTGGTGCTGTACTTCTTCCCTCGGGCGCTGACCCCAGGTTGAACGACCGAGGCGGTTGAGTTCAACCAATTGCTTCCAGAGTTCGAGGAGCTGGGCGTGACGGTAGTCGGGACCTCGGTGGACCCGGTGGCCCGGCTGCAGAAATTCCGTGACAAGTACGATCTGCAGTTCCCGTTCGCCAGCGACGAGGATCGGGCTATCGGCGAGGCGTACGGGACCTTGAAAGGAGATCTGTCCAGCTCGCACGAACGGGATACAGTGCTCATCGGCAAGGATGGAACGATTCTGTTAGCCTATCAGAGGGTCAAGGCAAAGGGCCATGCGGCGGATGTGCTCCGTGAGACGAGGAGACTGCGTGAGGAAGGCCGGATCTAGTGATATAGGCTCGCGGGTCTGGGATGACGTCTGGACGCGCGTGTTGGTCTTGTTGTTGGTGGTTGGTTCGGCTATCTACTTCGTTGGGATGGCGCTGGGATCTCCCGATTCCTCGGCCCGAGCGGAGAGCGAACATTATGAGGGGGCGGCCGCTGGGAACCCGGCGACGGTTGTCCTCGCTGCCAGTACAGGTGTGGGGGCTGCGGGCGAGGAGGATGCGGCTACCCTGGTCGGTGCCGGTTGGGTCCACCGGGTGACGACCACAGACACCGCCGTGCCCACAGACAGCACCGGGCCCACCGGTACCACACCAACCACTGAGACGACCCCGCCACCGGAGACCACTACCACCACCGAGTCGGAACCTGTCGACGACATTGACGCCGTTGAGGTCGATGTGGTGGTGTATGCCACCCAGACGTCCGGTTTGGCGGCCGTGCGCGAGCTGGTGCTCGGTGCACCGCACCTCCGGGTGGCCCTGATCTCCTGCGGCAACCTTCTCGAGACTCCTCTGGCCCAGGGATTGAGTGTCGAGGATGCCCGCAACATCGGCGATGTTGACGGGGGTTTCTATGGCGAATGGCGCCGGGACGTCATCGGCTACTACAATGCCCGCGGAGTGAGGCCGTTCACCAACAGCGGCCGTTTCGTGTACGAACCTACTGTGGCTGCGAAGATCCTGTGGTCGTATGTGTTCGGAGACGCGGCGCCCAACGTCCGCTTCTACTCGGCGAAGCTCCTCGCGGCGAGCGACCGGGAAGACCGGCGCTACGTAGACATACAGGTGGAGGGAGCGGGTCTGACCCGGCTGAACACCACCTACTTCATCGACGCCAGCGTGGAGGGCGATCTGGCCCGCATGCTCGGCGCCGATTATCGCATCGGTAGGACCGAGGACGTCTACAACGACGCACAGGGTAGCAGGCCGGCTTATCCCAGCGCCGAGAACGGCTACGTGACGGCACCCCAGAGGTTCTCGGCGCTTCTGACGCTCAAGGTCCAGTCCCAGGGCCGGGCGCCCCGCATCGCCGATCTCCTCCATCCCAACTACGACAGGAGCTCCTTTGCGGGCACCACCTTCTCGGCTAAGAACGTGGCCGCCTTCGGCAGCAGCTGGAGCATGAGGATCGCTGTGCTGCCCAACGGCAAGCGCGAGTTGAACGAGACTTGGAGCGACTGGCCGGACATAGGTCTGGCCTTTCAGTGGGTGTTCGAGCCCGAACGGCGTGGAGACATCCGCAAACGCGTCCTGCAGTGGAGCATCAACCGTGCTCGTTATCTGCAGGAGAACGGGTACCCGCAAGTGGGGATCGACTCCATCCCACAGAAACTGTACGTGCGCGAGGGACCGCGTATTGTAGGCCTGGATACCTACACGGCGGCCGACCTGCAGTCAGGGGCGTTGCGCCAACCGGTTGCGGTCGGTTGCTACTGTGAGTACGACAGACACGACGCCTTCTACCCAACCCATATCGAGACCACCCGGTACGCGAACCTGCCCTGGGGGGCCCTCCAGGCTGCAGATCATCCTGCCTTGCTGGTGTCCACAGCCGTCTCGACCGACTTTGCCGCCTACAGCTCTGCCGTCCGCATGGAGCACACGCGGGCGAACATGGGGGCCGCCGCGGCCATGACGGTGATGGCGGCTGCGGAGTCCGGGATGGAGCCGGGCGAAGTTGCGTACGAAGCCATCCGCACGAAACTGCTCGCCCGGGGTTATCAGATCCCCCCGATGTAGAGCCCGACGGCGCCTGAGTGAGTCGACGGCGGGTTGTCTGCTCCTGTTCGACTCCGTGCTACGGCGCGGTTTCTGGGCGCCTTCCCGCCAGGTGGCGCCTTCTTAGTCCTTGATCATGTCCTCGAATCGGTCTTCGGCGCGACCTCCGCCGCCCGCTACCAGCGTATCGTAGGGTGGAATCGAGTAAACGCGGATCTTGTTGTCAAGGAAGTCGGAGAAGGCGAGCAGAGTTCCGTCGGGCGACACGTCAAGCCCCGTGCACTGGTTGCCGCCCACTATGGCGTCGAGGATCGTGCCGGTCGTGGTGTCAATGGCCAGGATGGTGCCCCATTCTGGGCCGGGTATGTAATAGGTCTTGGGATTGTCCTTCCCCCGGTTGGACATATAGAGGACCCTGCCATCGGGGCCGATGTCCATGGAGTTGGGCCTCCGGTCAGTGTCCGCGAGCTTGGTTACCGTGTCGGTGACGAGGTCTATCTCGGACACGTCGCCGCTGACCCAGTTCGAGGCCCACAGCGTCTTCTCATCAGGCGAGAGCAGCAGGACCTTCGTCCAACTGCCTCCGGTATCGAATTGGCGCTTGACCTCCCGGGTGGTCCGATCGATCTCGTAGACCGACGCAGTCTCCATCTGGCTTGCGTAGGCGGTTGCGCCGTCCCGGGTGAAGACCACCTCTACGGCACCGTGTTCGCCTAGCTTGACCCCTCCGAGCTTCTTGCCCGTAGTGGGCTCGTAGATCTCGAGGCCGTAACCACCCAACAGCGACGTCCCTAACTCGGTGCCGTCGGGAGTGAAGATGACCTGCTTCGGGTTGGGACCGCACTTGAAGCGTACCAAGCTTTGGTAGAGCCGGCCTTCGGGGTCGAGCCAGATCTTGAACGCCGTGGAACGATCAAGAGTGAGGTCGCGGCTGGTGCTGTTGTAGCCGCTCTTGGTGAAGTCGATATGGATGTTCCCTCCGGGTACATGCTGGGAGAAAGGGGTCTTACCCAATATGGCCGTGCCGTCCTGCAGGGTTATGGCGAGCTTCACGAATTCCGGATTGGCCGTGATCTCCAGCCTCTGGGGCGGGAGGTTCGCGAGGGTAGTAGTCACGGTAGCGACACCGGAGCCGAAAGTCGTTCGCCCATTCTCGCTGGCGCTGTCTGTTACGCAGTTCGTGGTGAGAGCAAAGAACCCTGAGGATGGGCAATAAGCTCCGCAACCGGGTATCGCGCTAAGCGGCGAAGTGCTACGCTTTGCTCGCCTATGTTGGGGCATCCGTGCAGAGCATCGCACCGCTTACCGGTGCTGCTCGGCCATCCACGTCACGCACGGAATCCGTAGGGGACATGTTGAGACCGGCTGTGAAGGAGGGTGATACGTGGCAAAAGTCGAGAAAGACTCAGTGAAGCTGGATGTCGGCGAACGCGGGCTCAAGCAGCACGATCTCGGGGTCTGGACCGTCGTCTTCATGATCTTCTCCCTGGTGGCCGCGGGCGCGTACGGTATCGAGGAGATGATCCCCGAATCGGGCGCGGGCTTGACGCTGGTAATGCTCATGGTGCTTCCCTTCTTGTGGGGATTGCCGTTCGGCCTGGTGGCCTCGGAACTCGGTTCGGCCAGACCTCAGGAGGGTGGTTACTACAAATGGGTGCAGGAAGCCCTGGGTGAGTTCTGGGGCTTCCAAGCCGGCTGGTGGAGGACCATCTCCGTCTACATCGACAACACCCTCTATGTGATCCTCGCGGGCGGGTATCTCGCGTCTCAGTGGGATCTGAACGGCTATGAGCAGTTCGCGGTCAAAGCGGCCATGATCCTCATCTTCACGTATATCAACATCCGGGGCGTCAGAGACGTCGGTATCATCACCACCATCTTGTCCGCGCTCGTCATTGCTGCGTTCGCCATAGTTGCTATCGCCGGCTTCATGAACTGGAGCGGGAACCCGTTTGAACCATTCACGGCGGACGGCGAGATCCTCGGTGTGGTCGGCATCGGCTTCGCCGACTGGGTCTACTACATCGGAGCCGGCCTCGCCATCGGCATGTGGATGTACTCCGGCTATGAGTCTATGTCCACCATGGCCGGAGAACTCAAGAACCCCCAGGTCATCCCGAAGGCTACTCTCCTCACCATCCCCCTGATCATGGCCGTTTACATCCTGCCCACGATGGCAGGCCTTGGTTCCATAGGAGAGTGGGACAGCTGGGGCACGACCGCCGATAGCGTCGGGTACGCGGACGTCGTCACCACCTTCTGGGGGGTCGGCTTCGGCATCTTCTTTGTCATCATCGCCGTTCTGGCACAGTGTTCGATCTACAACACGTACATCGCGTCCGGATCCCGCGGCTTTTTCGCCCTGGCCGATGACAATCTGGCGCCGCCTATTCTGGTCAAGGTGGACAAGAAGCACGGTGTGCCGTACGTCGCAGTCTTGACCGTCGCGCTTGTCAACCTGATCCTCTGCAACTTCGCTTTCACGACGGTCGTCATCGTGGACGTCTTCCTGCTGGTCTCGTCGTACATCATGGTCTACATCTCGGCTATGATCCTCAGGAAGAGGCTCCCCGACGAGGCGTACAAGTTCAAGATCAGGGGAGGCTATCCTTTTCTCGTGTTGCTCTGCGTGATCCCCATCATCATCGGAGTGGCCTCGTTCTTCGTCAACGGCACCGACTACTTCATTGGCGGTCTGCTCGGAATCCTCACGGGACCGATCGTGTATGTTTGGTGGAAGAGAAGATATGGCGGCCTCGCCAAGAAGGATCCGGTGCACTACCCGCTCAATCCAAGGACACGCCTTGGGGTCGGCGACCTGAAAAGGATTGCCGGTGTCTTCTATGGATTCGCGATTGCGGGCTTCCTGGCCCTCCCGTGGCTGAGATGGTTCGAGGGAGATTGGGCGGAGGAATACTACGCCGAGACCTACGGGGAAACATACCTCTCCGGGTTCTTGGGCAACTTTGACACGATGCTGACCACCATCCTTGTCATAGCGGCGGTCTTCGCGGCCATAGCCGTCGGCTGCACCATCGCCGCCATCAAGCTGGAGCCGAGGAGGGGTGCGGCGCCGCCGTCAGCTACGGACCTAGACTAGAGTCGGTTGCTTTGACCTTCGTTCGACTCGTGACCTGAGGGGGCAGGTTAGAATCCTGACCCCGCCACTGTGATGCATGTAGTAGTTACAACGCTCGGCATCGGGAGGTCCAAATGAAAGTCCTGCTCGTGGGCGTGGGTGGTGTGGGTGAAGCCATCGCCGTCCTGGCCAAAGACAGGCCTTGGGTGCAGAAGCTGATACTAGCGGACTACAACGTCGATCGCGCCGAAGAAGTGTTTGCGAAAGTAGGTCGTCCCACCAACATGTCCGTGGAGTCTGTCGATGCTGCCGATAAGGAGCAGGTGGCATCTCTGGCCCGCAAGCACGAGGTGGACTTGGTCCATAACGCAGTTGACCCCGTCTTCAACGAGTCGATCTTCGATGCTGCGTACGACGCGGGCTGCGATTACATGGACATGGCCATGACCTTGTCGAGCCCCGATTCTTCCAACCCCTACAATGTCTGCGGGGTCAAACTCGGGGACTACCAGTTTGAACGGGCGGAAGCGTGGGAGCGGAAAGGGTTGCTGGCCCTCGTGGGGATGGGCGTCGAGCCGGGCATGGCCGACGTCTTTGCGAAGTACGCGGAGAAGAACCTCTTCGACGAGATCGATGAGATCGGCGTGCGCGACGGGGCTAATCTGGAGGTCAGGGGCTACGAGTTCGCACCCAACTTCTCCATATGGACCACCATCGAGGAGTGTTTGAACCCGCCGGTGGTCTGGGAGGAAGGCAAGGGCTGGTGCACCACCGAGCCCTTCTCGGAGCCGGAAGTATTCGACTTCCCCGAAGGCATCGGTCCCGTCGAATGCGTCAACGTGGAGCACGAAGAGGTTCTACTGGTGCCGCGTTGGGTGAAGTGCAAGAGGGTCACGTTCAAGTACGGCCTGGGCGATGAGTTCATCAGCGTGCTCAAGACCATCAAGATGCTGGGCCTGGACAACCGCTTCCCCATCGATGTTAAAGGGGTGAAGGTCGCTCCTCGCGACGTGGTGGCCGCCTGCCTGCCCGATCCTGCCCACTTGGGCAACCAGATGTTTGGCAAGACCTGCGCCGGCACCTGGGTCAAGGGCACCAAGGACGGTAAGCCCCGGGAGGTGTATCTCTACCAGGTCGCTGACAACGAGACCTGCATGAAGAAGTACGGAGTGCAGGCCGTGGTCTGGCAAACGGCCGTCAATCCCGTCATCGCCTGGGAGTTGCTCGAGACCGGGGTCTGGAAGGGCGCCGGGGTCTTGGGTCCAGAGGCCTTCGATCCCGATCCGTTCGTGGCTCTGATGCCTTCGTACGACTTCCCCTTCGGCCTCAAGGAGATGACGATCTGACTTGGGTCGGATGAAGCCGCGCGAGAAGGCTCTGTTCCGCACCCACCGCCCTCCGTTCAAGACGCCGGAGTGGGCGGTGGGTGCGGTGGTCCAGCACCAAGGCGCTCTCTATCGGGTCACACGCTGGCAAGAACTGCGTCCCGTGCCGCTGAATCGAGGTGGATCGGTCGGTGAGTGGCAGGTTTGGGGCAAACGGCTCTCGGATGAGGAGATGCGCCAGGGGCTTCTGGACGCGGCTGAACGGTTGCTGGGGGAGTGATGGTCCTAGTGAGGGCCTATGTAGTCGCAGCCGTGCGGGCAGCGCCTTTTCCTAAGTACCTCAGCCCCGATCGGAGTCCGGACCGTCTGCGATGTCTTTCTCGCGGAGGAAGCTGGTTATGCGTTCAGCTATGGCGTTGATCAGGCGGGCCTCCTCTTTCAAGAAGGGCCCGATGTCCGCCTCCGCCATCTCGGCCGTGTATGAGACCTCGATCTGCCCCACCGGAACGCCGTCCCGCTTGAGAGGGGCGGTTTGGCGCCAAACCGTCTCGGCATACCCAGGCGTAGCAAAGGTCTTATCCTCCCACGTGATGCGTGCCTGGCAGGCTGCCGGATACTGCCAGCCCGGGGGTATGGCCGCAAGGACGGCCGCGAAGACATCTTTCAGCGGCGCTTCCTTCTGACTGAGGGCCTCGTCGACCCGGTAGAGGCAGTCCAGCTCCTTCGCCCGCTCCTGCAAGGAGCGGATGGCCGACCGGTCGGGCGCCGGCTTCTTGGCCGCGGGCCAGGAGATCTCCGGCTTGCCGCGCCGGCGCGGGATATCGGGCTCTCGTATGGGTCGGCCGGACACGATGGGTGTTCGCTCCTCGCATGCGTCTGCAGGTTCTCTCCCTGGTGCATTCTAGCTGCTTCCCGGGTATGATGCAGGCGTATGGGCGCGTATCCGAGTGAGCGACGGAGTGGAGGAACAATGACCCCGGCATCTGTCCCGATAGATCGCAGGCGTGTGGCCGAGTTGACCGAGCGGGAGGAGAAGCGCCTCGAGCAGGAGACGCCCAAGTCGTACGAGTTGTTCAGAAGGGCGTCCGAATCGCTCGTGAATGGTGTGTCGTCCACCTATCAAAGGCGTGATCCCTATCCTATCTACTTCACCCACGGGAAGGGTTCGAGGATCTATTCGGTGGATGGACACGAGATCTGCGACTTCCACAACGGGTTCGGGTGCATGGTGCAGGGACACGCGCATCCGGCCATCGTGGAGACCATCAAGAGGCGTTCCGAGCTGGGCACGCAGTTTGCTCTTCCCACTGAGGACTCCTTCATCGTGGCCGAGCACCTTGCCAAGAATTTCCGTCTGCCCAAGTGGCGGTTCGTGAACTCCGGCTCGGAGGCCACCATGGATGCCATCCGCATCGCCCGCGCCTACACCGGGCGGGAGGGTGTACTCAAGATCTTCGGGTCCTATCATGGTCATCACGACTATGTGATGGTCAGTCTTGGTGTAGCCGATTTTGGCGATATCGGGCCCCGGGACAACTACAAGTCGATCTCTTACGGGGCGGGTATCCCGGAGGCCGTTGTCGAGATGACCTCGGCCGTGCCGTTCAACGACGCTCCCATGATGGAAGCCCGCATCGAGCGGCTGATCGAGGAGGGTCGGAAGCCGGCCTGCCTCATCATGGAGGCGGCCATGATGAATCTGGGGGTTGTCTTGCCGGAACCCGGCTACTTGGAGGCGGTTCGGGAGATAACCAAGAAGCACGGCATTGTGCTGATCTTCGACGAGGTGAAGACCGGCATCTGCACGGCCGCAGGCGGTGCAGTCGAGCGTTTCGGAGTGATCCCCGACATGGTCACACTGGCCAAGGCACTGGCCGGCGGCCTGCCCGCGGGTGCGATCGGCGCCACCGAGGAAGTCATGGAGGTGGTGGCGAGCGGCAAGGTCTTCCAGGTGGGCACCTACAGCGGCAACCCGCTCTCAATGGCTACAGCCCGGACGAGCCTCGAAGAGGTCATGACTCCGGACGCCTACCAGCACCTCAACCGTCTGAACGACAGGCTGATCGCCGAGATGGACGCGGTGGCCGACAAGCATGGGTTCCCCGGCTATACGGTGGGCATCTCGTCGAAGGGTTGCTTCAACTTCGCCACCGGCAAGATCACCGATTATGAGTCGTTCATCAAGTATCAGGACGTCGAGCTATGCCAGCTGGCCTGGCTGTACAACCTGAACCGCGGCGTCATCATCGCACCGGGCCGCGAGGAGGAGTGGACGCTCTCTGTCCAGCACACCGACGAGGATATCGACCGCTACGTAGGCGCCTTCGAAGACATGGTGAAGGAGGTCACGGCCTAGAGGTCCCAGTCGCCGGCAGCCTCGGGCTGATAGAGGATCTGCGACACTCGGAGTCTGCGGGTTCCCGCCGGGACTTCCCATTCGAAGGTGTCTCCGACCCGGTAGCCGAGCATGGCTGTACCGATGGGGGCGAGCACGGAGACCTTGGCTTGGCCGATGTCGGCTTCATCGGGGAAGACCAGCGTGTAGACTTCAGTCGTCGAGGTGTCGAGGTCGGTGAGTTCCACCGTTGAATTCATGGTGACCACATCGTTGGGCACCGACTTGGGGTCCACTACAGCGGCCTTTTCCAGCTCGTCTCTGAGCTTGGCCAGGTATCTGGAATCACGCCCGGTCGCCCATTGCTTGTTCAGTAGGCCGCGCAACCGCTCCAGATCCTGTGCTGTGATGAAGATAGGTCTGTCTTGCATGCGGCCGCCTCCTCTGACTTCTCTATGGTAAGAAGAGCCGCCCTGTATGGCGGCTCGGTCATCGGTCCCATGAGCTATCCTTGTTTGAACTGAGTATACCTGAAGGTCCGTAAAGACGGCCATGGTGCCTGGTACTGAGTGGGAGGGAGGCATGGAACGGTCTGTCGGCAACACGAAGATCGACTGCGTCATCGGGGACATCACACGTCAGGCCGGCTTTGACGCGGTGGTCAACGCGGCCAACGCGCAGCTTCTGCCCGGGGGAGGAGTGGCGGGGGCCATCCACCGGGCGGCCGGCCCGGGACTCGCCGAGGAGTGCCGTCCGTTGGCGCCTATCAATCCGGGGCAGGCGGTCATCACCGGTGGATACGATCTACCCAATCCCTTCGTGATCCACTGTCTGGGGCCGGTGTACGGCATGGACACGCCTTCGGACCGGCTCCTGGCGGACTGTTACCGCAACGCGTTGCGTCTCGCGGAGGAGAACCGGCTGGGGTCCGTGGCCTTCCCGGCCATCTCCACCGGCATCTTCGGATATCCGCTGGATGAGGCCGCTACTGTAGCTCTGGGGACCGTTGTAGAGGCGGCCCGGACCCTGGAATACGTCCGCGTGATCCGTTTTGTTCTCCGTCCGGAGGCATTGCCTGTCCACGAGAGGGCACTGGCCGCCCTGGTATCCTGACGCGGATGGTCTGCGACAGTAGGAGGAAGCATGAAGAGCTCACTCGGAGCCAAGACAATCGCCTATCCCACGCCCGTCTTCATCGTGGGTACGTACGACGCGCAGGGACACCCGAACGCCATGGCTGTGGCCTGGGGGGGTATCTGTTGTTCGAAGCCACCTTGCGTGGCCATCTCCGTGCGGAAGGCCACCTACACCTACGGCAACCTGGTGGAACGCAAGGCTTTCACAGTGAGCATCCCCTCGCAGGACCACATGGTGGCCGCCGACTACTTTGGAATCGCGTCCGGCCGGGATTGCGACAAGTTCGCCGTGACCGGTCTGACGCCCGTGCGTTCCGAGTTGGTGGATGCTCCTTATGTCGGAGAGTTCCCCTTGGTACTGGAGTGCAAGATCGTTCACACGGCGGAACTTGGACTGCACACCTTGTTCGCGGGGGAGATACTCGACGTGAAAGCAGAAGAGAGCTGCTTGGGGCCCGATGGGAAGCTGTCGGCAGAACTGGTGCGTCCCTTCAGTTGGGCTCCGGCCGAGAACTGGTACTACGCCACCGGCGAGAGGCTGGGACGCGGGTTCTCGGTGGGTAAGGCGCTGGAAACCGAGAGTGAATAGGCCGGCGTCGAAGCAGCACAGGGTGGTTGCTGGGATGCGAGGTCTGGGAATGCGAAGTGGGGAGAGGACATGAAGGAGCGGGTCGTCGGCCGTGAGGCCGTAGAAGTCGTGCCGGAGCGGAATGCGGGCCGGATGGCCCGCCTTATCCGGTCAGTTCGAACCGGCTGGATGGTCCTGTTGGTGCTTGCTGCCCTGGTACCGGTGGCCGGCGCCGGGTGCGGTGGAGAAGAGGTGGACGACACTATGATCCTCACTGTCGAGCAGGCCGTCGCTGCCGAGCCGGGCCAGGCCATGAGAGTGCGGGGGATGCTGGTGGCGACTGAGAACGAAGTGAAGCTGGCTTCGGCCCTGCTCGAATCTTATCCCCCACAGGCAGGGGGGAGCACTCTCGTCGTGGAGGATCTGGATATGCAGGCTCTGGTGGGGCTGAGCTCTACCGCCGGCCAATCCGGCATGGCGTTGGTCACCTGGTCGGATTTCCCGGTGGTGCTTGGAGGCACGGTCGAGGACGGAGTCCTGGGCGTGAAGGCGATACCTCCCGTCTTCGAGGCCGCTTCTGCTGAGATCCGGGTGCGGTTCAGCCCGGGCGGCGAAGCGTTGCCGGCGGGTGATCCGGTGTGGTGGGTTTTCGATGTGACCAATCTGACCGCCGGACCGTTGGATCTGACCTTCCTCAGCGGACAGATGGGGGAAGTAACATTCCGCAAGGACGGGACCGAAGTCTACCGTTGGAGCGACGGCAAGAGTTTTACGCAGGCCGTCATGGTAGAGACCCTGCAGCCGGGTCAGTCCCGGGCCGTCATACTGAACGACTTGGTCTCTCTGGCTCCGGGAACGTACGAGGTCACCGCGAAGGTGACGGCCTCGAGCGGTCCCGAGGGCTCGACGGAAGCTCTTCCCGAGGTCGCCGCGACGCTGACCGTTCGCTGACGGGTCCCGGCGCTGTCACCGGGCTGAGGCTACTCACCGCGGGCCTGTCTGCCCCGAACCGCGCCCACCGAGGCCTGCAGCGCCAGGGCCTGATGCGTCGAGACCGGCTGGGTCGCGTCTAGACCCAGCTACGCAAGAGCCGCCCCCCTGAGGCCGCGGGAAGTCGTCAGGATGTCCGCCTGATCACAAGCTTCTGGATCTCGATGATCCACAGGATCGCGGAGCTCACCGCGACGGCGATGACAATCTCGGTCACCGACAGCGCTTGGGTTCCGAAGATTCCCTGCAGGAACGGCACGTAGATGAGGGCGAACTGCAGCAACAGCGTCAGAGCCACGGCTCCGTACAGCAGAGGGTTGGATCGCGGACTGGTCAGGAAGACCGACTCCCGGTCAAGCCGTATGGCGAGTACATGGAACATCTGGAAGAAGGTGAGCACCGTGAACAGCATCGTCTGCCACGAATCTGAGCCGGCGTGCCAGTAGAGCCATCCGGTCAGGAGCGCGATGATGCCCATCACGGGCCCGGCCCAGAGGATATGGCTGCCGAGGCCGCGGGCGAAGATGCTTTCGTTCGGGGGATGGGGCGGGCGGCGCATCACATTCCGCTCGGCGGGCTCGAAACCCAGGGCCAGACCGGGCAGACCGTCTGTGACCAGGTTCATCCACAGTATCTGGAGAGGGAGCAACGGCAGGGGCATGCCCAGGAAGGGTGCCACCAGCATCACCGCCAGTTCGGCCACGTTGGTGGCCATGAGGTACTTGATGAACTTGCGGACATTGTCATAGATGACCCGACCTTCTCTGACCGCTGCCACTATGGTGGCGAAGTTGTCGTCCAGCAAGACCATGTCGGCTGCTTCCTTAGCCACGTCGGTCCCCGTGATCCCCATGGCCACGCCGATGTTGGCCTTGCGCAGGGCGGGAGCGTCGTTCACGCCGTCACCGGTCATGGCCACGATATGTCCTTGTTCTTGGAGCGCTTCCACTATGGTCAGCTTCTGCTCGGGTGCCACCCGGGCGTACACGGACACGTTCTCGACCACAGATCGGAGTTCATCGGTCGACAGGCGTCCCAGATCCACCCCGGTGAGAACCGGGGTCTCGTCGGGAACGGCGGGTGCTACGGGGACGATACCTACCTGAGCGGCGATGCTGGCGGCTGTAAGCGGCTGGTCGCCTGTGATCATTGCGGGTCGAATGCCCGCCGACTTGGCCGTCAAGACCGCTTCTCTCGCCTCCGGACGCGCGGGGTCGATCATACCCAGAAGCCCGACAACGATAAGGTCTTGCTCCCAGTTGGAATGGGCACCTTCCAGAGCGTTCTCGTCCAAGGGTCTGAATCCCACGGCCAGCACCCGCATGCCCTGTGAGGCAAGGTGGGCGTTGGCCTTCTCGATGCGGGCCCGGATGGCGTCATCCAGGGGCAGGGTGTCGCGGCCGTCCCACACACCGGTGGAGATGGGTAGGAGCGCCTCCAGGGCCCCCTTGGTGAACGAGACTGCTGCGGCCTGCTGTTCGGTGAGAAAGGCGCTGAGCTCCTCCAGACCCACTACCGGTTCGGAAGGTAGGCGGTGGACGGTGGTCATCAGCTTGCGCTCAGACTCGAAGGGGATCTCGTCACTCCGGGGGAAGGCCTCCTCGAGATCGGGTTTCATGAGACCCAGTTGCACTCCGGCCATGACCAGTGCGGCCTCGGTGGGATCGCCGATGGCTCGAAGCTGCGCCTCGGCGTGGTCGTCGTCGGTCCCGGCGCTCGCGGTGGCTAGGGAGGAGTCATTGCACAAGACTCCGCCGGCGGTCAGCAACGCGATGGCCGGTCTCTCTGCGAGAAGGTCCGCGGCCTGTCCGGCGTCATCGGCACGCATCCGTGCCGATTGCCCCCGCCTGATCTCGTGATGAAGGTCGACCTGGTCTCCGGCCACGTCCAGGATGACCACGGTCATGCGGTTCTCGGTGAGTGTCCCCGTCTTATCGGAGCAGATGACCGTGACAGAGCCAAGGGTCTCGACGGCCGGCAGTTTACGGATGAGGGCGTGCCTGCGCAGCATCCGCTGCGCGCCCATGGAGAGAGAGATGGTCACCACCGCCGGCAGTCCCTCGGGAACTGCGGCGACCGCCATACTGACGGCCGTGAGGAACATGATGCGGGTACCTTCGCCCCTAAGAATTCCTTGCGCGAAGATGATCACCACCAAGACCAGGGCGGCTGCAGCCAGCCAGCGACCGAGTTGGGCAAGGCGTTTCTGAAGGGGAGTGGGCTCTTGCTCCACCCCTTGGATCATCCCCGCTATCCTGCCGAGCTCCGTCTCCATTCCTGTGGCTACCACCACGGCCTCTCCCCGTCCGTATGTGGCGGCTGTGCCCATGAAGAGCATATTGAGCCGGTCGGCCAAGGGGACTTCCTCCCCTGCGAGGGCCCCCACGGACTTCTCCACGGCTTCGGATTCGCCGGTGAGGGCCGCCTCTTGGACGCGCAGGCTGGCGGACTGGATGATCCGGCAGTCGGCGGGCACCAGGTTGCCGGCCTCGATGAGGACAACGTCGCCCCGCACCAGCTCTCGCGCCGGCACCTCGCGGACCTGGCCTCCACGCCTGACTCTCACCAGCGGGGCGGCCAGCTGACGCAGAGCGGCCATGGTCTTCTCGGCGCGGTATTCCTGCCGGAACCCCAGGAGCCCGTTGAGGAAGACGATGGCCATGATGGCGATGGCCTCCACATAGTCACCGAGGATGCCGGAGACGATCGCGGCGATGATGAGGATGATGATGAGGATCGAAGTGAACTGCTCGAGCAGGATGCGCCAAGGGCTCTTTATCCCGGTCTGTACGAGTTCGTTTGGTCCGTGCTGGGCCAAGCGTCCCTCAGCCTCCTGGGAGGTCAGCCCACGGGCCTCTCCCGCGACTTGGCGCAGGACTTCTTCAACCGAGAGATGATGCCAGCCGGTCACTTGCTTCTCCTCGCACTTTTCTTCGCATCTTTCCCAAAACGGTGAGAAAACAACTCCTCCGACTCAGGAGTCCCCACCAAGATGAGGGCGGTGGACCGGTCCAGCACGGTATCCGGGGTCAGGTCGACCATGATGTCTTCACGACCCCTTTGGAGGGCGACCACGGTGGCCCCTGTGAGGGAGCGCAGTCGCGCCCCCAAGAGAGTCTGACCGTGAAGGACTTCGGGAACACGTCTCCAGAAGATGCGTACGCCTTCAGACAGGAAGATGTTCTTGCGGCCCTCGATGATGTTGGTCAGGATGCTGGCCCCGATTGACGAGTGTGACACCACGAAATCGGCTCCTGCCGCATAGAGCTCGGTCACGTTCTCCTCGCGGTTGGCTCGGGAGACGATGCGCATGTGTGGATTGAGGTGCCTGCCGGCCAGGGTCAAGAAGACGTTGGTGCCGTCGTTGTTGGTGGTCACTATGAGCCCGTCCGCGCGTTCTATGCCCGCTTGTCGCAGCACACTCTGGTCGCTGGCATCCCCTTTGATGACGTTTGGCTCGTCGGAATCCGGCCCTGCCCTCTGGTCGATGATCACGTGGGGCACGTCTCTTCGCCTCAGGAAACCGGCCGCCGCCGACCCCACAGTGCCGTAACCCAGGATCATGACGAAATCATCGGCGGCTTGGCTGCCGATGAGATCCTCCAGAGCCTCGAGACCGGACTCCGTGCCCACGAGCAACATGATCATTCCATCGGTGATGACCGTGTCGGGCTCGGGCAAAGAGAAGCGTCCTCGCTCCCAGATGCCTATTACCGAAACGCCGGTCTTCTGGCGGATAGCCGTGTCCTTGACACTGTGCCCGACAAACGCACTGCCGTGGGCGGGAATCTCGGCGAAGAGCAGATCGCCCAGCGAATCCACCACGTGTCCCTTGGCCCCTCGGGTGGTGGCCCGCACGGCCAGGTAGTTGCCCAGATTCTCACGGAGGGGCACCACATGAGCGGCTCCGGCGATTCTGACCAGCGCGGTGCGCTCGGGCACAGTGACGACCGCCGCCACCGGAGTCGAGCAGAGCGAACCCACGGTCAGCGCCAGGTTGGTGTTGTCGGGGTCGCTCATGTTCGCGATGACCACCCGGGCGGCGTCCACACGGACCCGTTTGAGGGCCTCTGCGTCCGTGGGCGTGCCAAGAACGGCGTTGACCCGGGTTTCCTCCAGGGCCCGCACCTCTTCCACGTCCGAACTGAGGACGACGTAGGGTACCGCGGTCGCGGTCAGGTTTCGCGCGAGAGTCTCGGTGACGGTGTCCCAGCCACAGATGATCACGTGGTCCCTGAGGCTCCGTTTCAAATGCATGCGGGGGCGATAACGCAGGAGATTCTCCAGCCAAGGGGCGAAGATCACGCTTATGATGCCGAAGGGCAGGAAGACCAGCAAGAAGATGAAGCCTGTAAGCGTCACGAAGGCGGAGAACAAGCGGCCGGCATGGCTCACGAACGTGATGTCGCCGAACCCCAGCGTGGTCATCGTGGTTATAGTCCAGTAGAGCCCGTTGACGAAGGAGTGATCGGGTTGGCCCTCATACTTGGCCATCAGGTAGCGAAAGACGAACGTATAGATCACCATCATCATGACGAGGAACACGATATAGCCCACGAAGACGAGGATGTTCCTCGCCGACCTGCCTCGCGGTATGTAGCCGGACTCCGGCATCATGGCTCTCACGCGTACCGACCTCCTTGAACGGCCCCTAGACTAGCACGCAGGCGGGTCCGCACAGGTCTCGCGTCGGTGCAGGTGTGATTGCTATGCTTTGTGGGCATCAGTAGTGCTGCAAACACACGGTCGCGGTCTGGAGCCGCAACCCTATCGCCAGGAGGAGAGACATGAGCGGTCCGAGCCGTTTCACAGCGGAGGAAGCTAAGGAAGTGGGCGATAAGCTGGGCATCGACTGGAAGGACTTCGATGTCGAGCAGTTTCGCATGGGGATGGATGTGGAACTCGAGCACGGCGTGCACGATCCCGAGACCAACGTGACCGACGACGACGCCCTCCTTACCGGCAAGATCGCCTGGGCCCACCTCAAGGAGTTCCCCGATTACTACGATCGTCTCGAGGCGATGGAGGAAGAGGCCGAGGCCTATTGGGACGCGGCCAACGCCTAGCAGGAGATCGCGTACTAAGAGATCGGGGACCCATAGGAGCGCCAGATGATCGTCACCACCAAGCAGCTCTTCGAGGTAGCCTACGGCAAGTTCGCCGTAGGTGCCTACAACATCAACAATATGGAACAGACTCTGGGCCTGTTCCGGGGCAACCTCGACTCACAGGCGCCCTTCATCATCCAGATCTCCAAAGGCGCGCGTTCTTATGCCGACAAGCGCATGCTTGAGGCTATGATCAAAGCGGCCGACCAGATCTTCCCCGAGGCCATCTTCGCGGTGCATCTGGATCACGGTGATCTGGATGCTGCGCTCGACTGTGTTGAGAGTGGCTTCTATTCGTCGGTCATGATCGATGCTTCGCATGAGCCGCTGGAGGAGAACATCCGGATCACCCGGCAGGTGGTGGAGGCTGCGCACGCCAGAGGCATCTCGGTGGAAGCTGAACTGGGCCAGTTGGGCGGGGTGGAGGAACATGTCCAGGTGGACGAGAAGAATGCCCACCTCACCGACCCCGCCGAAGCTGAGGTTTTCGTACGGGAGTCGGGGTGCGACAGCCTGGCCGTGGCCATAGGCACGAGTCATGGGGCCTACAAGTTCAGTGGGCACCAGGGTCTGCATCTTGACGTGGCGGCTGAGATCCAGAAGCGTCTGCCCGGGTTTCCACTCGTGATGCATGGGTCTTCGTCGGTGCCGCAGGAGGAGGTCGCCCGCATAAACGCGGCGGGCGGAGGCCTCAAAGGCGCCAAAGGCGTGGACGAGGACGAGTTCGTCAAGGCCGTCCCGCTGGGCGTCACCAAGGTCAACATCGATACCGACGGTCGCTTGGTGTGGACGCGTGTGCACCGCGAGTTCTTCCGAGACAACCCGGAGAAGTTCGACCTGCGCGACCCCGGCAAGATATTCATCGCCGAATACGCGAAGTTCATCGCTCACAAGAACGAGAAGCTGCAATCGGCCGGCAGTCTTGAACTGGTCCGCAAGGCGGTGGCCGGGTAGCCGTTCTGCCGAATATGGTAGCGGTTCTGCCGAGTATGCGGGGTGCGAACTCAGCGTGATCTCCAGGGGCGCAGCCACAGAGAGACCCGGCGGTCCATTCGTGCTATTTTTCCCAGTCGTGATCTTCGGCGGCAAGGGAAGGAGATAGGATGGCGGCCGGTTCTCAGGCAATGAGGGATGCAGAGTTGCGTTCGCGGACACAGGGCGGGCAAAGATCCTCCGCACACGCCTCCGCCCGCGGTGGCGTGTGCGTACACAGCGCTCAGGCGGGTAGGTGAGTGGTGAGTACCAGAAGCCCGGTGACCAATCCCTTGGCCGTCGAACTGAACGAGATCATCGCCCGCGAGGCCCCCGCGGTCTCACGGATGTTGTCGGAGCTGGGCAGACAACTCTACTTCCCGAAAGGCATCTTGACGCAGTCGGCGGAAGCCAAGCAGAAGGCCACTCGTTACAATGCCACCATCGGCGAAGCCCGCGAGGAGCAACACTCGATGGGTCTGCCCTCCATCACCCGGCAACTTTCCGGTGTGGATGCCGACCAGGTGCTTCCGTATGCTCCGGCGGCCGGCCGGGCCGATCTGCGGTCGGCTTGGCTGAAGGAGATCAAGGAGAAGAACCCTTCGCTGGAGGGTGTCGCCATGAGCCTGCCCGTGGTAACCAACGGGATCACCCACGGCCTGAGCACTGTAGCCGACATGTTCCTGGACGCGGGTGACGTTCTTCTCGTGCCCGACAAAGTCTGGGGTAACTACAAGCTGGTCTGCGGTGTGAGGCGGGGTGCCCGGCTGGTGGACTACCCGCTCCTTGGCTCTGCCGGCGGGCTCGATCTGGGGGGGCTGCGGAGAGTCATCAAGGAGCATGCAGGTGCCGGGAAGATCGCGGTGTTGTTCAACTTCCCCAACAACCCGATCGGCTACTCACTCACTTCTGCCGAAGCCGATGGGATAAGGGATATCTTGCTGGAGACCGCAACTGAAGGGGATTGCGACGTCGTCGCCATCTGCGACGATGCGTATTTTGGGCTCTTCTACGACGATGAGGTGATGAAGGAATCGTTGTTCACCCGTCTGGCCGGTGCAGATCCTCGTATCCTTGCCGTCAAGCTCGACGGGGCCTCCAAGGAGGATTACGCCTGGGGCCTGCGGGTGGCTTTCGTCACGTACGCGGTGTCCGGCGGCGCGGGCGCCTATGAGGCTCTCGAGAAGAAGACCGCAGGTTGCATCAGAGGTACCATCAGCAACTCGCCCAACATCTCGCAAGCCCTGGTGTTGCGGGCCATGAACGACCCGGCGTATCAGGCGGAGAAGGCCGAGAAATACAGCATCCTGGCGAGCAGGGCGGCAAAGACCAGAAAGATTCTGGACCGGCCGAAGTTCGCGGAGGCCTGGGAGCTCTATCCATTCAACTCCGGCTACTTCCTTTGCGTCCGCCTGAACCGGCTCAATGCTGAAGCGTACAGAGTGCGGCTGCTGGAGGAGTACGGCGTCGGAGTGATATCCACGAGCGATACCGACATCCGGGTGGCGATCTCGTGCGTGGATGAGGCCGATCTCGAGGACCTGTTCGACGTCATGCTTGCCTGCGCCCTCGAGATGCACAAGGAGTAGATGGGTAGCATCAGCATCCGGTTCTACGCCGAACTGGGCGATTTCCTCCCCGTCGAGCGACGGGGTAGGGAGTTTGAGCATGTGTGTCCCGGCAGGGATTCCGTCAAGGATGTGATCGAGGGCCTCGGTGTTCCGCACACGGAGGTCGATCTCGTACTGGTCAACGGTGAACCGGTCGGCTTCGATCACCATCTCTCTGAGGGCGACAGGGTGAGCGTGTATCCGGTGTTCGAGGCTCTTGATATCTCTGCCGTGAAGTCGGTGCGCTCCCAACCCCTGCGGGTGGTCCGTTTCGCCGCCGACGTGCATCTGGGCCGACTGGCCAGGTACCTGAGGCTGGCCGGCTTCGACACGCTCTACCGCAACGACTGGGATGATAGGGAGCTGGCCGAGACGGCCGTCCGTGAACACAGGATCATCCTCACCCGCGACCGGGGTCTACTGATGCGCAGTATCGTCACACATGGGTACGTGGTCCGTGAGACCCTGCCTCGCGCTCAGCTCGTTGAGGTGCTCGGGCGCTTCGATCTGTGGGGCTTGCTAAGACCCTTCACCCGCTGCTCGGTGTGCAACGACTGCGTCGAACCGGTGACTAAGGCCGAGATCGTATCGGAACTGCCTGCGCGGACGGCCAGGTACTACCAAGAGTTCTGGCGCTGCACGGGTTGTGGCCGGCTCTATTGGCGCGGACCTCATTACCGGTCTTTGATGAAGCTGTTCTCTCCGGATGCCGGCCCTTCAGACTTCCGCCGCCTCAGTGATCCCCGTCTTACCGAACTGCCACCGGGAGAACAGCGGCACTCCGACGAGTGCGAGTACTCCCATGGCGACGATACCCCATGAAGCCGCGTCGCTCGCGGCTGCAGCACCGGCTATCGGCCAGAGAGCCGCTCCCAGCCCTTGCGACACGCGCTGCACGGCACCGAAGAGCCCAAAAGCCAGTGCCTGGTAGTCGGATCGGAAGGTCTGGGCGAAAGCCCCGCGCACGGTGGGCGTGAGAGCGCCCGAGAAAAGGCCGTGCAGGGTCGCGCACACGATCACCAGAGGCAAAGAGGACACCACGCTGAACACGAAGGCGTTGAGCCCGAGGAGGGTCAGGCCTATCATGATGATCCGCCGCACCATGGTCTCATCGGGATGCAGACGGGAGACGATGCCGGCGCCGACCCCCGAGAAGAGCACGACGATCCCGAAGGCCAGAAGTAGACTCACTCCTCCCAGGCCCGTGACCGTCTCTACATGAAGGGGCAGGTATAGGGTGAGGCCCTGGATGGCCGAGTTCAGTGCGAAGTAGCCGGCGAGGAACCAACCTGCGCGGTACTGACGCGAAGATTCGTTCCAGAGTATCCTCATGCGCTGGTGAAGGCTTCCCTCGGGCATATGGACCGCGTCCGACTTCTTCTGCCAGAGTCTGTCCGTGTAGATGCCGGGGAGCGCGCATACGATGAAGAACAGCGCGGCCGGCACCAGGGCGAAGCCGCGTCCGCTAACTCCCGGGATAAGTCTCCCGGATATCACCAGTTCGATTATGGCCACTCCGACGGCTCCGCCCAAGAAACTCCAGGCAAGCCCGGTCGACGAGATGCTCACAACGTTCTGTCCGGCAGAGGCGGTCAGCATGGAGGCGTTATAGATGAGGCTGGAAAGCTGGAAGAAGTAGTTCGCGGCCATGGCCGTCACGACGATCACCGCCAGGGCGGCGGTCCCGGAACGGGGAAGGAATCCCAAACAGAGTAGCAGAACAGCCGCGATGCCCACCGAGGCCGAGAACCAGTTCCGGCGCGTGCGGCGCTCGTCGGCACGCACGCCAAGGTAGGGCCCGCTCAGGCCGATGGCCCAGGAGGAGACGGCCGTAGCGATGCCGAACACCCAGGCGGCCACTCCCAGGTCGCTGACTATCCAGGTGGTCAGGTAGAGGGGGATGGCAAACTCGACCGCAGTGTTACCCAGGTCGTAGGAGTACCAAGCCAGGCGGGTTCGTCTGCCCGCGGACTGGGGGTCTGTCGCGGGGTCGGTATACATCGATCGTTAGTGTACTATGACAGCTTCCGGCACGAAGAGCCTTGGGGGCGCAATGATCGGCGGCGCAAGCACGAAGGCGGGCAGGAGCGGCGCTGGGGGAGGCGTCGGCGGTGGTCTCGACACGAAAGGCATCCACGGCCTGACCAGTCCCCCTCTCTTCCGTGAATCTCAGCGGTTCAAGCAGTGGTTCTTCTACGTTCCCGTGATCATCGTCACGGTGATCGTGTGGTGGCAGTTCATCCAACAGATCGCCCTGGACCGTCCCGTCGGGGAGGAGCCGCTGCCGGATTGGCTGGCCTGGGTCCTGACCATCGTCTTCGGCTTGGGCTTCCCGGCGTTCACCGCGCTGGTCCGCATGATCACGGAGGTCAGGCCCGGAGAGCTGTCGGTACGCCTATATCCCTTCCGACCGGTGAGGATAGGAGTGGCCGAGATCGAGAGCGCGGAAACCAGGCAGTATTCGGCGATGAGAGAGTACGGCGGTTGGGGGGTCCGCCTGAGCCGGAGTTCCGGCCGAGCTTACAACGCCTCCGGCGACCAGGGGGTGCAACTGGTCATGACCGACGGCCGACGCATACTCATCGGCACTCAGCAGCCGGAGCAGTTGTTAGGTGCGCTTCGAGCGGCCGGTGTGGAGTGAGAAGTGGTGGCGTAGGGGGGTCTGCAGTGCGCATCGTGGTGGCTCTGGGCGGTAATGCCCTCTTGAAGCGAGGCGAGCCGCTCACCGCGCGCAACCAGCGGGAGAACGTCAAGATAGCGGCCCGGGCGTTGGCGCCGTTGGCTCGGGACAACAGACTCATCATCACACACGGGAACGGTCCCCAGGTGGGATTGCTGGCTCTTGAGGCAGCGGCCTACTCTGGAGTGGAGCCTTTCACCCTGGATATCCTGAACGCTGAATCCGAGGGCATGATCGGGTACATGATCGAGCAGGAGCTGGGCAATGTCCTGCCTGAAGACATCCCCTTCGCCACCATCCTCACCCAGGTGGAGGTCGATCCGGCTGATCCGGCCTTCCGGCATCCCACCAAGCCCATAGGTCCTCAGTATTCGCTCGAGGAGGCGGAGCAACTGGCTGCGGAGCATGGGTGGACTGTGGGGCTCGACCACGACATGTACCGCAGGCTGGTGTCTTCACCCCGGCCCAAGCGGATCTTCGAGATCAGGGTGGTGGAGTGGTTGGTGGAGCGAGGGGTGATAGTGATCTGCACCGGCGGCGGCGGGATCCCCACCATCCTGACCCCTGATGGGGTGTTGAGGGGCGTGGAGGCGGTGATCGACAAGGACCATGCGGGAGCCCTCCTGGCCAAGTCTTTGAAGGCGGATATGCTCCTCTTGCTGACCGATGCGGAAGCGGTCTGGAAGGGCTGGCGAACGGCGGAAGCCCGGGCGATCAGCCGGGCTGCACCCGAGGCTCTGAAGAAGCTGGAGTTCGCCGAGGGTACCATGCGGCCCAAGGTGGAGGCGGCATGCGATTTCGTCCAAGCCACCGGCGGACGAGCGGGGATCGGCGCGCTCGTGGACGCGGTGGCGATAATGGAGGGGCGGGCCGGTACCGTGGTCTCTACTGAATATGAAGGACTGGATTACTGGCCCACGCTGCTCGACCCTTAGCGTGTTTCTCCCGGCCGTGCGGCCCGCGTGACCGGTAGCCGCGTGGAATGACCTCTCCGCCATCGGTCAATGCCGGGTTAGAATCTGCACGTACACATCGATCGGCGACCGTCCTGGGAGCGCAGGCGAGGAGGTCGGTCTCCCGACCAAGACAGGAGCAGAAGATGAAAATCGCACTTATAGGCCAAGCGGCCTTTGGGGAGAAAGTTCTTGCCGCTCTACTCGAAGCCGGGGAAGAAGTGGCCGCGGTCTATATGCCGCCGGACGCCGCTTCCGGCAAGGCCAACACCTTCAGAGAGTTGGCCGAATCCAAAGGCGTTCCGGTGCGTCAGCCAAGCCGGATGCGTGACCCAGAAGTCTACGAGGACTACAAGACCTTGGGAGCGGATCTCAATGTCATGGCTTTCGTCACCGACATCGTGCCACTCACCATACTTAACCATCCCCGGCTGGGGACGATCCAGTATCACCCGTCGCTCCTACCGCGCCACCGGGGTGCGAGCGCCATGAATTGGGCCATCATCAACGGCGAGAGCAAGACCGGGCTCTCCATATTCTGGCCGGATGAAGGCCTGGACACGGGCCCCATCCTTCTGCAGAAGGAGGTCGTCATCGAGCCGGACGATACTCTGGGCACTCTGTATTTCGGCAAGCTGTTCAACCTGGGCGTCGAGGCCCTGGTGGAATCGGTACGGTTGGTCAGGGAGGATAGAGCGTCCAAGATTCCGCAAGACCTCAACCAGGGGGAGTATGAGCCCATCTGCAAGAGCATGAAGATCGAATGGGCGTACCCGGTGGGAGTGGTCTACAACATCATCCGGGGCTGTAACCCATCACCCGGAGCGGTGACGGTGTGTGGAAACCAACATCTCAAGATCTTCGACTGCGAGAAGCGGGCCGTGAGCGGGCCGGAAGCTCCGGGGACGATCAGAGAAGTGACAGAAGACGGCTTCCTGGTGGCGGCCAGCGGCGGGAGTATCTTTGTGAAGCGGGTCCAACCGGCGGGGGGAGCCAAGTCGAGTGCCGCCGAATTCGCCGCCTCGGCCGCTTTGAGAGCGGGAGATCTACTCGGCTAAGCCGGTCCGATGAGTGACCGGGATCAGATTGAAGGATGGGGGTGAAGCGGTGGGAGACCGAATAGCCATCGTCACGGGAGGCTCGCGGGGGTTGGGAGCCGCTCTGTGTGAACTCTACGCGGGGCAGGGTTGGCGCGTGGTGGAGTTCTCCCGTACCGCGCCCCATGACTTCAGCGTGCGTGCCGACCTTGGAGAGCCGTGGCGGGCGGCCCACGTGTTTGATGAGACTCTGTCCTCGTTTGTCGGTTTCGAACTCTCTGAGGTGGTCGGGATCGGCAATGCCGCCGTGCTCGGCCCGGTCGGACCGGTGGAGCGGACCTCCGTGCAAGAGGTCGCCGCGCATCTGCAGGTGAACGTGATCTCGGCCATTCTGTTTGCGCGAGCCTTCGTCGCCGTCTTTCAGACGCACCGGTGCACGAAGACGTTCGTCAACATCTCCAGCGGAGCAGCTTCCGGTGGTGTGGCCGGCTGGTCACTGTACTGCTGCAGCAAGGCGGCCCTGGAGAACTACGTCAGAGCGGTCGCTCGCGAGCAGTCCTCGCGTCCTCAACCTATTCGTGCCCTGAGCGTCAACCCGGGGGTGATGGACACGGCTATGCAGGAGGTCGTCCGGGGCTCGGAGCCCGAAGATTTCCCTGCGCTGGAGCGGTTTCTGCAGTATCAGAGAGATGGTTTGTTGACCGATCCGGATGTGGTGGCTTCTCAGATCGCGGAGCTCGTGGAGTCACGACCGGAGCCGGGAGAGGTGTATCCGCTACCCGGCTGACCGGTGGGCTGGGCGACGGTGAGGGATCACCGGGGTTCGACGCGCGGAAACGAAACCATGCTGAGCCGGGGACGCGGTAAAGTAAGCGGATGAGCGGGCGTTGGTCGGCTGTGAGCGGTGTTCCCGAGAAGTGAGGAAAGGAGGCGGTCGACACAAACCGGTGGGCTCTCAGCTCTCGGGGGTTGGAAGACTCGGGAGTGTCGTTGGGTAGGTGGACGTGAGGAGGGTGATGCTATGAGGTATCTCGGTCGTTTGCATCTACTTGCTCTGTTGACCGTCGTTCTGGTGACGGCGGTCGGTGTCACCGCGGCGCTGGCGTGGCCGAACACTGCGAAACAGGACGCTCCGACGGTCGTCAAGGACGGCTGGTCCTGGTTCAGTCGGTCTGCCGACACCGGTGAGAGGGCCGATCTAGTGCTCACGAACGGAGTCGTCTACACGGTGGATGAAGACCGGACGTCGGTCGAGGCCGTCGCGATCCGGGGCGACACGATCGTCTTCGTCGGCAGCTCGGCGGAGGCTGAGAAGTGGATCGGTGAAGATACGGAGGTCATCGACCTGGAAGGCAGGTTGGTCCTTCCCGGTCTCATCGACAGCCACGCGCATGCCACGTCGGGTGTCTCTGACATCTACGAGGTGCCTCTGTACGGCCTTGGCTCGATGGAAGATTGTCAGCAGGCCATCGCCGACTTCGTCGCGGCGACCGCCGACCTGGCCGCTCTCCAGGGCGCCGGCTGGATAAACTCAGTTTTTGGTGAGCATGGCCCCACGGCTGCGATGATAGACGAGGTTTGCGCTGATATCCCCGCCGCGTTGTACTCTGAGGATTATCATTCAGTTTGGGTCAACACCAAGACCCTCGAGTTGGCCGGCGTGACCGCCGACACTCCGGATCCAGAAGGCGGGATCATCGAGCGCGACGCCGACGGCAATCCCTCTGGGACTCTGCGTGAGAGCGCCATGGAGTTGGTAGCGGGTGTCATCCCGGCCTACACGCCGGAACAGTTGGTGGAGGGCCTAACCTACTTCCAGGAATTCGCCCACTCGCTCGGTCTCACGACGGTCTACATTCCAAGCATGCCCAGCGGGGATACCGCTGCTTTGGAGGCTTTGCATGCCTTTGATGCCTCGGGTGCGATGACCATACGATTTCCGACTGCGGTAGACGTGAGTCCGGAGGACGACATCTCGATCGCCGGACAGATCGTGGCCTCCAAGGCTGCGGAGGCCGGTGGCAACTACGAGATCGTGGCTGCCAAAATCTTCATGGACGGCGTCCTCGAGGGGGTGACCGCCTATCTGGAGGAGCCCTACGATATCCGGCCCGACTACCGAGGCGAGTTGCTCTGGGACCCGCAGCACTACAATGAGATCTGCGCGGCGCTCGACAAGGCCGGCGTTCAGATCCACGTACACTCCATTGGAGATGCGGCCACCCGGATCACTCTCGACGGATTTGCGTACGCCCGCGAGCAGAACGGACCCCGTGATTCCCGCAACATGATTACTCACCTGCAGCTGGTGAATGACTCCGACATCCCTCGTTTCGCTGAATTGGGAGTGATCGCTGTCCCGCAGCCGTACTGGTTTGTGGTCGACACCTATTACGATCAGGCGGTGGATTACGTCGGCCAAGAGCGGGCTGATAGGCAGTACCCGATGAAGAGTCTCTTCGACGCCGGGGTGACGGTGGCCTCTGCGAGTGATTACCCGGTCTCTTGGCCGCCTGATCCTATGGTGGCCATCGAGATCGGCGTTACCCGGACGGTACCGGCGGGCAGCGAGGCTTACGTCGACCCCGACTACGAGACTCCTCTCTGGCCGGAGGAGTGCGTGACCGTGGAGCAGATGATCGAATCCTTCACGATCAATGGCGCCCAGGCTATCTTTAAGGAAAATGAGCTCGGTTCGCTCGAGGTTGGGAAGAAGGCCGATCTGGTCGTTCTCAGCCAGAACATCCTTGAGATCCCGGCCGGCGAGATCCACAACACGATCGCGCTGCTCACCTACTTTGACGGACAGGAGGTGTATAGGAGCGACCAGTTCGTGCAGTAGACATTCTCTCGCGGGAAGCTCCGTGCGGGTCTGTCCCTGAGCCGCTCCGCGAACGAAGGTGTGAGCTTCGGCGCTTGTCGTGCGGCCGCTCTTGGCTTCTCACCTGTTGCCCGATGCCGTACAATGAGCCAACCTTTAATCGAGCCCTGTGAGGCCGAAAGGAGACGCCTGATATGAGCACGCTCCCAGACCTTTATCTACGCTTCCCTCTGAAGCCCGTACGCCCGCACAGGAGAGGGTCCGGTCGCTGACGATGCCTCGGCGTACGGATATCCACAAGATCCTTCTGCTGGGCTCCGGACCTATCGTGATCGGCCAGGCCTGCGAATTTGACTACTCCGGCACTCAGGCCTGCAAGGTCCTGATGGACGAAGGTTTCGAGGTGGTACTGGCCAATTCCAACCCGGCCACCATCATGACCGATCCCTCCTTCTCTCACCGCACCTATATCGAACCCTTGGTACCCGAAGTGGTGGCCAAGATCATCGAGGCGGAAAGACCGGACGCCCTCCTGCCGACGCTTGGAGGCCAGACGGCGCTCAATCTTGCCGTGGCTCTCACGGAGGACGGCACTCTGGCGAAGTATGGGGTGGAGCTCATCGGTGCCGACTACGCGGCCATCCGCCGGGCGGAAGCCCGCGACGAGTTCCGGGCCACGATGGCTTCCATAGGCCTACGAGTGCCCGACAGTGCTGTCGTTGGTTCGGTGGCTGAAGCCCGAGCAGCGCTTGAAGACGGTTTGCGTCTGCCCCTCATCGTCCGTCCCAGCTTCACCCTGGGTGGCCACGGCGGAGGGGTGGCCGCTACCGACCAGGAGTTCGCCGAGGTGGTCCAGGCCGGTCTTGACGCCTCACCGACGCATCAGGTGCTTCTGGAAGAGAGCGTCATCGGCTGGAAAGAGTTCGAACTAGAGGTGATGCGCGACCTGAAGGATAACGTGGTCATAGTCTGCTCCATCGAGAACATCGATCCAATGGGTGTCCATACCGGCGACTCCATAACCGTGGCTCCCCAACAGACCCTCACCGATGTCCAGTACCAGCGTCTGCGTGATGCCTCGCTGGCCATCATCCGGGCGATAGGGGTGGAGACCGGCGGCAGCAACATCCAATTCGCCTATTCACCCGAGATGGACGAGCTGGTGGTCATAGAGATGAACCCTCGCGTAAGCCGCTCCTCGGCTTTGGCGTCCAAAGCCACGGGATTTCCCATCGCCAAGATCGCCGCCAAGCTGGCCGTGGGTTACACGCTGGACGAGATCACCAACGACATAACCCGCAAGACTCCGGCCTGCTTCGAGCCCACCATCGACTACGTAGTGGTGAAGACGCCCCGCTGGGCCTTCGAGAAGTTCCCGCTGGCCGATGCCCGTCTTACCACGCACATGAAGAGCGTTGGAGAGAACATGGCCATCGGGCGCACCTTCAAGGAGGCCTTTCAGAAGTCCATGCGCTCGCGTGAACTCGACGTCCGCCCCGAGATCCCGGCCGACAATGATGCCCTCCTGGCCATGATCGCCATTCCTTCAGCCGAACGCTACGACCTGATACTCGAAGCCTACCGCCGGGGTGTGACTCCGGAAGCCGTCTTCGCTGCGACTCTCATAGACGAGTGGTTCTTGGACGAGTTCTGGGAGATCGTGGAGGCGGAGAAGCGCCTGCAGTCGTTCGCCGGGAAGGGTGGTCTCCCGGCATTGCCCCGTGAAGAACTGCGGCAGGCGAAGCGGCTGGGTTTCAGCGACGCCTACATAGGCAGGTTCCTCGGAGCAAGCGAGGATGAAGTGCGGGCTCGCCGCAAAGAAGATGCGGTCATCCCCACTTACAAGGCCGTAGACACGTGCGCGGCCGAGTTCGAAGCCTACACCCCCTACTTCTACTCTACCTACGAGGAGGAGAACGAAGCTCTGCCCGCTCCCGGCAAGGAATCGGTGATCATTTTGGGGAGCGGCCCCAACCGTATCGGACAAGGTATCGAGTTCGACTACTGCTGCGTGCACGCCGTTCAGGAGATGCGTGACCTCGGGTACCAGGCAGTCATGGTGAACTGCAACCCGGAAACGGTGTCCACCGATTACGACACCTCCGACCGGCTCTACTTCGAACCTCTCACCTATGAGGATGTGCTGAACATAGTCGAGAACGAGAGGCCGAGAGGGGTGGTGGTGCAGTTCGGCGGGCAGACACCGCTCAAGGTCGCCGAGCGGCTGCAGGCCGCCGGTGTGACTATTCTGGGAACGCCGCAGGACGCCATCGACTTGGCCGAAGACCGGGAGCGTTTCGGTGACCTGCTGACGAAGCTGCAGCTCAAAGCTCCTCCTTACGGAACGGTCCGTAGCGCCGAGGAGGCTCTCGCCGTTGCCAGGCGCATCGGTTATCCGGTCTTGGTGCGGCCTTCGTATGTCCTGGGGGGACGGGCCATGGAGATCGTGTACGACGAGGAGAGTCTCAAACGCTACCTCGCCACGGCCGTGAAGGCCTCTCCCCGCCACCCGGTGCTCATCGACCGCTTTCTTGAGCACGCCACCGAGATCGATATCGACGCCATCTGCGACGGACAAGATGTGTATATCGGAGCGGTCATGCAGCATGTTGAAGAAGCGGGGGTGCATTCCGGCGACTCGGCTTGTGTGATCCCTGTGGTCTCGATAGGCGACTCGGTTGTGTGCCGGATAGAGGATCAGACCGCCGCTCTCGCCCGGGAGCTGGGCGTGGTGGGACTGATGAACGTCCAGTACGCCGTGCAGCAGAGCGATCACGGTGGAGCCAACATCTACGTCCTGGAAGTGAATCCTCGGGGCAGCCGGACCGTGCCTTTCGTCAGTAAGGCCACTGGAGTGTCGCTGGCCCGGGTCGCCAGCCGGGTGATAGCGGGAGGTAAGCTTCGCGATATGAATCTGCCGGGTTGGGAAGAATCTGTGAGCGCCGGCCGGGTACCCTGCCGGCGCGACCTCCAGCACGTGGCCGTCAAAGAAGCGGTTCTACCTTTCCCGAGGTTCCCCGGAGTCGATACCACTCTTGGGCCTGAGATGAAGTCCACCGGTGAGGTCATGGGCGTAGGTTCCAGCTTCCCCGAGGCATTCGCGAAGGCTGCGCTCGCAACCGGGGACCGGTTGCCGGTCGAGGGCACCATCTTCATGTCGGTGGCCGATGCGGAAAAGGACGCGGTCATTCTGATGGCTTTGGTGCTGAGCACATTGGGCTTCCGCATACTCGCCACCGGCGGGACCCAGCGCTCGTTCGCGCTCAACGGGATCGAAGCGGAGGCGGTACTCAAGCATACCGAGGGCGAACAGCTGCGTGCCGCTGCGACGGGCGACGGCGCAGCGGGAGCCGTGGGCGCCGCCGACCAGGTCGTCACCATAGTCGACCTCATAGAGGCGGGGAAGGTCGATCTGGTCATCAACATCCCTCGGGGCCGCGGAGCCAGAGCCGACGGCTACGAGATCCGCAGGGCGGCTCTCCGCCGTGGGATCCCCACGATGACTACCGGTGCCGCTGCTCACGCTGCGGTGCAGGCTATCGCCGGTGCGCGCCGCAGTGGGGAGATCACGGTCACTTGCCTACAAGACATCCATGGTTTGCTGGCGAGTTCGGCGGCGGTCGGAGGGGTGTCCTCCTTCGGGAGCGCGGGCGTGAACGGTACTGCCTGCAGTGAGGCGCGGCGATGAGAGACCGCACACTCGGTCGAGTGGTCGCGAACGAACCTCTTGGGAGCATGGTCCGGTTGAGCGTCCGAGTCCCCGGCTGGCGGGCTGCCGTAGCGGGGCAGTTCGCATTGCTACAGGCGGAACCGTCCCGATGCTTCTTGGGGAGGGCCGTTTCCGTATCAGACCAGAGGGGGGAGAGGGTGTGCTTCCTCATCGCGCCCGTCGGTGACGGCACCCGGGAGCTCTGCAGCCTCGCGCAGGGCTCCTCTCTATGGGTCCTGGGTCCACTCGGCAGGGGGTTCGGCATCAGCGCACTGGCGCGCAACTCCGGCCGCACGGTCATAGTGGCGGGCGGGGTCGGCGTCGCCCCCTTCCCTCTGTTGGTCAGGCAGATGGCTGAGGGGTATGGGGCGTTGGCTGCTCAGGTACTGGTCCTACTGGGATTTCGAGACTCGGTCCAGTCCCTGGCGGCAGATCCGGTGCGTGAGGCCGTCGCCGCTTCTGAGGGGCTTGGGTTGCGGTGCAGGCTCGAGGTGGCGGTCGAGGATGGGTCACGGGGGCCGGCCGAGAAGGTCACAGACCTTCTCGAGCGTCATCTGATGCCGGGAGACCGGCTGGCGGTGTGCGGACCCGACGTCATGGCCGCGGCTGTTTGGCGAGTGTGCTCGCGGACGGATGGCGTCCAGGCGTGGTTCAGTCTGGAGGCCAAGATGGCCTGCGGAGTGGGGTCATGTCATGGGTGCGCGATCGAGCTGGCCGATGGCTCGGCCGCGCGTGTGTGTCATGAAGGGCCTGTCTTCTGTGGACGGGAGGTCTTTGGTGACTGATCTTGCGGTACGGCTGGGGCCCCTGCGCCTAGAACACCCTCTGATCAATGCCTCGGGCACGATGGAGATCTTCGAACTGGCCGAAGCTCTTGGACCCCAGATCGTCGAGCAACCGCCTGTGGCTGCCTACGTGTCTAAGACCGTGACTCTTGACCCTCGGCTGGGGAATCCCGGCCCCAGGATACTGGAGACCGTCGGTGGGTTGATCAACGCCATAGGGCTGCCGGGGCCGGGGCTGGCGACCTTTCTAGAATACGAGCTTCCCCGGCTGTTGATGCTCCCCTGCCCTGTGATCATCAGTGTGGGGGGGTTCTCCACGGATGAGTATGTGACTCTGGCCCGGGGGTTGCGGGACTCGCTGGGGCGGACTGTCGATGGCGACTGGTCGGAACGCGTGGGTCTTGAACTCAACATCTCGTGTCCCAACGTCCACTCCGGATGCGCGGCCATCGGCGCCGATCCCGGTGAGACCGAGCGGGTCGTGGCGGCGGTCCGGAAGATCTGGCCGGGATTACTTGTGGCCAAACTCACGCCCAACGTGGCCGACATCGCAGCGGTCGGCCGGGCAGCTGCGACCGGAGGGGCTGATGCCATCGCGGCCGTCAATACGTATAAGGGGTTGGTCATCGACAGAGAGACTCTGCGGCCCTACTTGGGCAATGTGACCGGAGGGCTGTCGGGGCCGGCGATCAGACCTCTCGCTCTACGCGCCGTCTACGACCTTTTTCCTGCGGTAGAAGTACCCATCATCGGGATGGGGGGAGTGGCCACGGCCCAAGACGTGGTCGATTTCATCTCCTGTGGGGCGACAGTGGTGGCGGTAGGGTGCTCCGTTTTCCGCGAACCATGTCTCGCCGGACGCTTGGCCGGTGAGCTTCGGAGTGCTTTGGAAGCTCGTGGATTCTCTCTGGAGACGCTTCTCGGGGTCGCTCATGCTCCACTATAAGCCTCTGGTTGAGGTCTACATTGGTGGGAAAAATCCTTGCAAAAAAGGGGGTTGCGCCCCAAGGGGGCGTGTGTATAATGGCGGTTGTGAACCAGACTTCTAGCACTGTTCCTCAGACGCCCGAACGAAGCCAGCAGCAAAGAATGGAGGCCCTCCGCAGGGCCAACGATATCCGTTCGGAGCGGGCACGGCTCAAAGAGCGCCTGCGCACGGGTGATTTGGGTATCACCGATGTCTTATCGGACCCTCCTGTCTGCGTACACACTGCCAAGGTGCTCGACCTGCTCCTGGCGGTGCCGAAATACGGCCGAGTAAAGGCGAACAGACTGCTCGAACGCTGCAGGGTGAGTCCTGCCAAGACGGTCAACGGCCTGACTCCACGCCAGCGCAAAGAGCTTCTCGATATGCTGGGTGGCTGACCGGCTTCCACGTCTTCGGGGGGCGGTCATCGCCAGACTCATTGTCATCTCCGGTCCATCGGGCGCCGGTAAAGGCACTCTCATCAAGCGGGTCATGTCTTGCCTACCTGGACTACGTCTCTCTGTCTCGGCCACCACGCGGGGCCGTCGGGCAGGTGAGCGGCATGGCCGGGAGTACTACTTTCTCAATAGATCGGAGTTCGAACGCCGGATAGAGGAGGGACGGTTTCTTGAGTGGGCCGCCTACACCGGTAACCTGTACGGGACGCCGGGCAAAGCCGTTCGGGACCATCTGGAAGCGGGACGCGATGTCATTCTCGAGATAGAACTGGAGGGAGCCAAGAAGGTTCTCAGCCAGTGTCGCGACGCTGTTATGGTCTACATCATGCCACCCTCGCTGGAGGAGTTGGAGCGCCGTCTAAGAGGCCGCGGCACCGAAAGCGAGGAGGCCATCCTGGACCGTCTGGGCCGGGCGAAGGAAGAGATGGGGGAGGTAGAGGCCAGAGTGGCTGAGGGTCTGCCGCCGCTCCACTATGTTATAGTGAACGATAAGGTAAATAGGGCAAGTGATGAGCTTGCCCGGATAATAGAGAGAATCAGGATAAAGGATGAACAGGCCGACCATTGATGAGATCCTAGCGGGTCTCTCCAGCGCCAGCGACGAGGACATGGAAGAGCCGAACCGCTACACGGCCGTCATGGTCACTGCGAAGCGGGCTCGTCAGATCAACAGCTACTATCACAGCTTGGGCGAAGGGGGCGGGCTTGACGGGTTCATCCCGCCGCCCGTATCCACGCTCGCCAGGAACTATCTGAGCATCGCCATGGCTGAAGCGGCCAGAGGCGAGGTCGCGTATAGGATGCGCCCCACCCGCCAATAGCCCGGTAAGCGAACAGGGAGCGAGTGATGGCTGACCGGCCCGTGGTTCTCCTCGGGGTGACGGGAGGGATCGCCGCATACAAGGCCGCTGAACTCCTGCGAGGTCTGCAGAAGGCGGGCATGGAAGTCCGTGTGATCATGACGCGGTCGGCTACCCAGTTCGTGGGTCCCATCATGTTCGAAGCGCTCTCCGGAGCGCCTGTGCGCCTCGACCATGTCAGCGAACTGCGGAACGACTCCAAGATCACACACGTCGAGGACGCCCAAGAGGCCGACATCCTGGTAGTGGCTCCCGCCACCGCCAATACTTTGGCCAAGATGGCCAACGGCGTCGCCGACAACCTACTCACCTCGATGATCCTGGCCTTCGGCAAGACGGTGGTTATCGCACCGGCCATGAACACCAACATGTGGCAACATCCGGCCACGCAGCAGAATGTCGCCGTGCTGCGGGAACGCGGGGTCTTCGTGGTGGAGCCCGGCGCGGGTGAACTCGCCTGTGGGGATTACGGCTCGGGTCGCATGGCCGAACCCGACAGTATCGTGGCTGAGGTCAAACTACGGCTGCAGGTGCAGCGCAAGCGCGACCTGCGGGGTCTGCGGGTTCTCATCACGGCCGGTGGCACTCGGGAACCCATCGATGCTGTGCGATTCATAGGCAATCGCAGTTCAGGCAAGATGGGGTTTGCGTTGGCCAGGGCGGCTTTCGATCGGGGAGCCGCCGTTCAACTGATAGAAGCCAACGTGGACATGCCGGCTGTGCCTGGGGTGCTGCAGATCGAAACGCCCACCGCAGGTGCGATGCACGCCGAGGTCATGAAGCGCCTGCCTGAGACAGACATCTTGATCATGGCGGCCGCGGTGGCGGACTACCGGGTGGCCGACGGGCCGGCCGGGGGCAAGATCGGCAAAGGTCGGGACGAATGGGCGATAGGCTTGGAGGCCACCACCGATATCCTGTGCGACGTGTCCGCCCATCATCAGGGTCAGTTTCTGGTGGGCTTCGCGGCCGAGTACGGCCTGGAGGGCCTAGGCCGGGCGCGCAGCAAAATGGAGCATAAGCAACTCGACATGATCGTCTTCAACGATATCTCTCGCAGCGACATCGGATTCGATTCAGACTACAACGAAGTCCGCATCCTCACGCGTGAGTCCGAGGTGCTCGTAGACAAGGCGCCCAAGGAGACCATCGCCGAGATCATCCTGGACAATATCGCTCAGGCCGTCCGTGCCCGCCAGGGGGAGACGCCGCTACCGGCATAGAAGTGGCGCACCTGGTCGGCGCGCCACCTTTGACTCGCTATACCTGTGACTCGTTACGTTTCGTTACCCATGCTGGGCCTGTCGGCCAAGGCAGGACGCGGCTTCAGGTCGAGTCAGGCCGACTCCCTCATAGCCTGTATCTCTTCGGCGGCCTTGATCTGCTCCAAAGCCTTGGCCTCGATCTGCCGGATGCGCTCCCTGCTGACGTTGAAGCGGGAGCTGACCTCGGCCAGTGTGCGGGGATGCTCGCCCTTCAGGCCGAAGCGGAGTTCCACTACCTTACGCTCCCGTTCGTCCATGGCCTTGAGGACCCTGTCGAGGCAGTCCTTGGCGATGTTGCGTGCTACCTCGTCCGCCGGGTCGGGCGTCCTCTGGTTCTCGATGAAATCACCCAGCTCCGCATCTTCCTCATCGCCGATGGGCGTCTCCAGAGAGGTGGTGCGCTGCGCGATCTTGCGCATCTCCTGGACTTCGTGCGGTTCGATGCCCAGCTCCAAAGCGAGATCTTCGTCGTTTGGCTCTTTGCCTGTCTCCTGGAGCAACTTCCGCTCGGTGCGCACCATCTTGTTGATCTTCTCGATCATATGTACCGGGATGCGGATGTTCCGGTCCTGGTTGGCTATGGCCCGGGTGATGGCTTGGCGGATCCACCAGGTGGCATAGGTGGAGAACTTGTAGCCCTTACGGTAGTCGAACTTCTCCACGGCCCGGATGAGACCGGTGTTGCCTTCCTGGATAAGATCCAGCAGGTCCATGTCCTGCGTGTAGTAGTTCTTGGCGATGGAGATGACCAGACGCAGGTTGGACTGGATCATGCGGTCCTTAGCCCGCTTGTCGCCGGCCTCGATACGCTTGGCGAGCTCGATCTCTTCATCTTTGGTCAGGAGGGGGATCTCTCCTGCCTCCTTGAGATAGAGGCGCAACGGGTCGTGGGTCACCGTTTCGATCGACAGATCGAGGGTGGGCTCGGTGGGTTCGAGCACGCCCTGGGTGACCGGGCTCTGCTCATAGATCTCGATGGACTGGTCGAACAACTGGGAGTAGAGATCCTCGATCTCCTCCATGGTCATGTCGAACTCTTCCACCAGCGCCATGATCTCTTCACTGGTGACATAGCCGCGCTCCTGTCCGACCTGCAGGAGATCCTGCAGGTCCACGATGGCGCGGATATCGATGGTGGGGATGTCACTTTCTCTCTGCACGGCCCTCTGCTATCCTAATGGTAGATTTAAGCTATACGTTTCCATAGCGTTCTGTAACGCAAACCGCTAGAGTATACTCTGTACTGCTGTGCCTGTCAACGCTGCTTGGTATACGTATCACTTCAATAAGTATACCGAACAAACGTTCGGAACGCAACCTCCAGTTGGGCAGTTCTCTCCGAAGACGAAGTACCTTCCCCAATGGTTCCCGGAGACCGGGCTCGTCAAGCGCTCTCAGTAATCATATTGGTCTTCGGTAGGGGCAGTCCTTCCCGAGGACCCTACTTTGTGAGACATTCTTAGACGCCGGCCCCGCAGGCCGGCACACAAGGAGACAAGGAGAGACATTGAAGAAGGAAGCCTCGTCGAGCGTCGACCTGCCGGTGACGCTCGCTTTGGACGCCGAAGGTGGCGATCGCGCGCCCGACGAGATCGTTGCCGGTGCCCTCCTGGCGGCCGCGCCGGATTTGCGGGTGCTACTTGTCGGGCGCCCGCAGGTGGTAGAGCCCTTGCTGACCGGTAAGGACGTCAGCTACGTGCAGCTGGTGCCCAGCGGCTCGGTGATAGGCTGCGACGACGATCCCGTGCAGGCCGTTAGGAGTTTGGAGGATTCGTCCGTGGTGGTGGGGGCCCGGACCGTCGTCGAGGGACGGTCGCAGGGTTTCGTCTCTGCAGGAAGCACCGGAGCCATGGTGGCGGCTGCTCTCTTCTTCATCAAGCGGGCGGAAGGCGTTAGGAGACCGGCCATCATCACTGCGCTACCAGGCATGGAAGGCCCGGTGGTCATGCTGGACGCCGGTGCAAACGCCGACTGCCGGCCTGAGCATCTGGTCGGATTCGGCGCTTTGGGCGCGGCTTATGCTCGGGTGGTCCTCGGAATGCCTAGCCCGCGGGTGGGGCTGCTCAACATCGGTGAGGAGGCGGTCAAGGGCAACGAGTTGGCCAGGTCGGCGCACGCCGCTCTGAGGGCTTCCGGACTCGACTTCGTGGGCAATGTCGAAGGGCGTGATCTGCTCTCGAACGTCGCGGACGTGGTGGTAACGGACGGCTTCACTGGTAACGTGGCTCTCAAACTGCTGGAGGGTTGTTCGTCCTCGCTGCTCACCAGGATGAAGAGGGCGGCCGCGAGCAGCACGCGGGCCAAGATGGGCGGCTTGCTACTGCGGCCGGCTCTACGGAATCTGCGGGCGAGTCTGGACCCTGAGGAGTACGGGGGTACATATCTGCTGGGCGTGCGCGGGCTGGTGGTGATCTGCCATGGAAACTCAAGTCGACACGCCATCGCGAACGCGCTTCGGTTTGGGGCGGGAGCGCTGCGGAAAGGAGTCCTGGGGGCGGTGGATGAGGAGTTCTCCCGCATCTCCGGCACCGGGGACTCTGCCGGTTCTTAACCGACGTTGGTACAATGGCCGCGGCTCGTTTCGGGTCTCAAGCATCGGTCAACGATATGCTACAAGGAGTGATAGATGAGCAATGACGAGATCCTCGCTAAGGTGCGCGATATCCTGGTTGATCACTTGGGGGTGGATCCTGAGGCCGTCACGCTGGAGGCCTCGTTCCAGGATGACCTCGACGCCGACAGCCTGGACTTGGTGGAGCTCATCATGGAGCTCGAAGACCAGTTCGGCGTGAAGATCACCGACGAGGAAGCCAAGACCCTCGCTACGGTCGGTGCGGCGGTGGATTTCATCGCTGCTCACATCTAGTCGCCGTTTGCTGGAAAGGATGGAAACGCGGGGACTGCCGGCCTTCTTGCGGGCAGTCCCCGCGCGTCTCTTTCAACGGCCTCCCAGGCGGGGGAGCACCGGGGCGGGGCAGCGGCCGCCCGGCGGGCTCACCCTCCGGCAGCTCATAGAGCAGCTTCCCGTGAATCTTCGGGATCGGGCCCTCACCCACTCCTCCTGGGTGGAGGAGCGCACGCAGTCGTACGAACGTCTGGAATTCCTCGGCGACAGCGTGTTGGGGCTGGCGATCGCGTCGACCCTATGCCGCCGCTATCCCGACAGCGAAGAGGGCGAATTGGCCAAACTGAAGGCGTTCGTGGTGAGCCGAGCCAGCTGCGCCCAGGTGGCAGAGCAGATCGATCTGGCCAAGTTGATCATCGAGAAGGCTCCCGCTTCCGAGGACAAGCGTCGCGAGATAGCCGCCAGCCAGACGATCCTAGGTAACGTTTTGGAGGCCTTGATCGGTGCCGTCTTCCTCACTCATGGTTTTGAGCAGGCCCGCTTGGCCGTGGTGGACGCCTTCGATCCACAGATTCGCTACGCGGTGAGCGGGCATGTGGACCACAAGACTACTCTTCAGGAGTTGGTCGCCTCCCGCGGATCGCATCTCGAGTACCGGCTCGTGGAGGAGGCGGGTCCGCCGCATGCCAGGGTCTTCACCTCTGAGGTTCGGGTAGACGGAGTGTCTCGTGGCCGAGGGAACGGAACCACCATCAAGATGAGCGAGCAGGCGGCTGCCAGAGAGGCCCTCCGCTACTTGACCAGGAACGTGGGTGACAGCTGAGATGGTCCATCTCCGATCCGTGCGCATGCGCGGTTTTAAGACCTTTGCCAAACCCACCGAACTGACCTTCGAGCAGGGCGTGACCGTGATCATAGGTCCCAACGGTAGCGGCAAGAGCAATATCGCCGACGCGGTGCTCTGGGTGCTCGGAGAGCAGAGCCCCGGGAATCTCCGGGGGCGGATCATGCAGGATGTGATCTTCTCGGGCGCCGGAGGGCACAAATCGAGTGCGGTGGCTGAGGTCAGCGTGGTCTTCGAGGATGGGAACGGCTCTCTGCCTGTGGGCTACCAGGAACTGGAGGTGACGAGGCGCGTCTCGCGCGATGCCGGTTCGGAGTACCGTCTGAACGGGAGCGGCTGTCGACTTCTGGACGTCCAGGACTTGGTCGGTGGGTTGGGACTGGGCAGGGAGATGCACAGCGTCATCAGCCAAGGAAAGGTGGAAGCTCTTCTGAACTCCACTCCCGAGGTACGGCGGGCCATGGTGGAGGAGGCGGCGGGGCTTGCCCGCTTCCGGAAGCGCCGGGAGCGGGCGCAGTCCAAGCTGGAGCGCACCAGGCAGAACCTCCTGCGGGTGGGTGACATCGAGCGAGAGGTGAAGACGGCTTTGCGTCCGCTGAAGCAACAGGTGGCGGCGGCCGAGCGTTTTGCCTCGGTCACAGAGGAATGGGCCTTGGCGAAGGCGCGCTCCGTGCTGCGGGCGGTGATCGAGGTCAGAGGAGCCGAGGAGACGAAACACGGGGAGTTGGACCGCGTACTGGCCCGCCGGGAGGAGTTGGAACGGGCCCTGACCGGTCTGCGCAGAGAGAGGATCGAAGAGGAAGAGCAGTTCAGCGTCGCCCTCCAGGAGCGGGAAGGCCGGAGCTCGACTTATCACCGGGTCCGGGCCGGAGCGGAGTATCTGGAGGCGCGGGTGGCGTCGTTGCGGCAGCGTTTGGTCCGAGCCGAAGGGGAGCTCGACCGGGCCCGCAGGCGCCGTGATCTGGTCCAAGGTGAGGCACTCTCGCTGGGCTCGCGCGTGGAGGAGATGGCGGGCGAAACGACGGACGAGATGCGGCTGCAACGGGTGACCGGATGGGTGGAAGATCTGCGGGTGGCACTTGAGGGTAGTCTGCCCGAATACCGGGCGGCGGTGGCTGAAGAAGACGATCGTAAGGACCTCGTTTTCGAGCTGGAGGCGGCCCGCTCGCGCGCCCTGCAGGACCGGGATTTCCTCCGGCGCGAGATCGAGGAGAGAAGGCGCATGATGGCGCAGTTGGCTGCGCTCGTCGAGGAGGAGAGCGGTCGTTTCCAGCGGTTGCGGGCCGAGGCTGATGTGGTCGGGGTACGGCTGGCCGAGGCGGAAGAAGCGGTGAGCCGAGCCGAAGAAGGAGTGAAGAGGGCGTCAGCCGAACGTCAGGAGGCGCGGGACCAAGCCGAAGAGGTCTCCAGGGAGGAGGCCGCGCTCGGGGAGGAGTCGGCTGGGCTCGAATCCAGACTTGCCGTCCTCAACGACCTGCTGGCTCGCAGAGAGGGAATGCCCGTGGGTGCTCGCGAGGTGCTGCGGGCGGACAAGGGCGCTCGTCCCCTCACCGATCTGGTGAGGGTGGAACCGGGGTATGAACGAGCTGTGGCGGCAGCATTCGGTCCTTTGATCGAGGCTGTGGTCCTGCCTCCCGATTCTGATCTGTCTCGGGTCTTCAAGGCGGACGGGGCGGTGGAGGCTATCAAGGAGGCCCGCCGAGAGACAGTCGGAGAGGCCGCTGGGGACCCTGCCAAGGCGGGCGTTTCTATGGAATCAGGGTCGATACCGCCGGGGACTCGTGATCTGTGGAGTGTCGTCTCGGCTCCGAAAGAGGTTCTGGACGTTCTGAGAATGTTGGTCCCGCCGACGGTGGTAGTTGAAGGGGATCACGTAAGCGGTGTCGGATCCGGTGAGGCTGTTGCCGGCCCGCGTCTGGTGAGCCGCTCCGGGGAGCTGCTGCAGGGGGAGGTTCACGCCGCCTATCGGAAGGATGTGGGCGCGGAGACCCTCTTGCGGGGGCGCAACGAGTTGGACGCGGCGTGCAGGGAGCGGGAGAGTCTGCTGAGAAGACGGGAAGCCGTCCATGGAGCCGTCGAAGAGGCGGCGATCGCCGCGCGGGCAGCGGCCGAGACCCTCCGACGGCGGGAGGAGGAGCTGAGAGAGGCCGAGCAGCGGCTGTCGGCTCTGAAGGGGGAGGCCGACCTGCTCGAACGCCGGATGGAAGAGGCGCGGCTCCAGTCGGTCGAGTTGGAGGGCCGCAGAGAACGGGAAGAGGGTCTTGCCGCTCAGATGAGGACGGAGCTTGAGGCGGTCGAATCATCGATGGCGGAGAGAGAGGCGGCACTCGAGACGGCACGGACCGACCTGCGGGCAAACCAGGCTCGCGTGGAGGGTCTGAGGAACACAGTGAGCCGGCTGGAGGCCAAGAAGGCTCAGGCCGGTATGGTGGAAGCGAGATTGAGGGAGCGTTGCAGAGCTCATGAGTACGAGCAGGTCCGGGTCCGAAGTCAATGGGAGGCGGCACAGCGCGAAGCCGCCGCCTGCGAGCGGCGGCTTCGCGCCCTGGACGCCTATCTGCCGGAGTTGGGCCGTCTGCTCGAGGCGGGAGAGGGACTGGAGGGACATTCGAAGAGGACGGCAATAGCGCTGGAGTCTCAGTTGGAGGCTGCGCGCGCAGCCACGGAGGCGGCGGCGCGGAGCGTGCGCGATCGTGGGGGAGAAGAGGTCACCCTGCAGAACGAGCTCGAGACGCTTGGCACTCTGTCGACCGATCTTCGCGTCGACCACGCTCGCTTGGAGGACCGGAGGACCCTCCTTGAGGAGGAGCTGGCCGAACTGAGACGCCGGCATCGCTCGCCCCGAGAACTCACCGCGGATGACGTCACAGGGGAGGATGCGGGCGCTCTCGAGGCTGCTGTGGAGCGGGCGGAGCGCCGGCGCGAGAAGATCGGGCCCGTCAATCCCCTGGCAGAGGTGGAGTGTGCGGAGATGGAGGAAAGAGCCGCCTTCCTGGCGGAACAACGGAGAGACTTGGAGACGTCACTCGGGCAGTTGGAGGACGTCATCCGGGAACTGGACGAGCACATAGACCGGGCATTCACGGAGATCTTCGAGGCCACGCGTGAGCACTTCTCTGCGGTAATTGCCTCGGTCTTCCCCGGCGCCAAGGGGGCTCTGAGACTCACGGAGAGCGCGCCCTCGGGTCGTAGGAGGGGCGACAATGGAGCCGGGTCCGCTGCCGGAGCCGGGTCTACGACCGAGTCGCCGGTAGACCCCGGGAATGACGCGATAGACATCGAGGCCGAAGGACCCGAACAGGCTCCAGGCATACTGCTCGAGGTCAAGTTCCCGAACAAGTCCCCCCGCAGCCTGAGCCTCCTCTCCGGTGGAGAGAAGGCCATGACAGCCATCGCCTTCCTCTTCTCGTTATTCCTGGCCCGGCCCTGTCCCTTCTACATTCTGGACGAGGTGGAGGCGTCGCTGGACGACATCAACATCCGGCGTTTCCTGTCTCTGGTGAGGAAGTACCGGGACAAGACCCAGTTCATCATCATCACGCATCAGCGACAGACCATGGAAGTGGCGGATACTCTCTACGGCGTGACGTTGGAGAGTGACGGCACCTCGAGGGTGCTCTCGCGAAGACTGGCGACATCGAAAGGAGCATGAAGCTGTGAGCCAAGACTGGTCGGACGTGTTTGTCGGCGTGTCCGAAAAGGCTGCCTTCCAGGTGCCTTCGGAGGGTGCGCAGACGCGGGGGGGCTGGCTGGCGCAGCTCCGGGATGGTCTGGCCAAGAGCCGAAAGGCCCTTCAGCAGCAGTTCGCCTCCGTGTTGTTCGACCGGTTCGATGAGGATCTCTGGGAGCGTATCGAAGAAGCTCTCATCTACGCGGACGTCGGGGTCGAAAGCACCGTCTCCATCGTTCAGGCTCTGGAGGAAGAGGCGAACTCTGGATCCATCAGGGACTCCACAGATCTCCTGAAGAAGCTGCGCGAGGTGACCGCGGACCACTTCTGCAAGGCCGACACGCGCATCGATGTGGCTCATTCGCCCGCCGTCATCCTGATGGTAGGGGTTAATGGCACCGGCAAGACGACCACCATCGGGAAGATCGCCTGGCATCTGAAGGAGTTGGGCAAGGAGCCCATCTTGGTAGCGGGGGACACGTTCCGGGCCGCGGCCATCGAACAGCTGGTGGAATGGGGTCGCCGGGTCGAGTGCGAGGTGGTGCGTCACGAGCGGGGCGGCGATCCAGGGGCCGTGGTGTTCGACGGCCTGGCGGCGGCTGAGGCACGGGGGGCGGATGTGGCCATCATCGACACTGCCGGGCGCCTTCACACGCAGGTGAATCTCATGAAGGAGCTACAGAAGGTCCGCAGGGTCGTGGAAAAACGCATCCCGGGAGCCCCACACGAATGTCTTCTCTGCATAGATGCCACCACGGGGCAGAACGGACTCATCCAAGCCCGGATGTTCAAAGAAGCCGTGGAGCTCACCGGGGTGGTGATCACCAAGATGGACGGGACGGCAAAAGGGGGCATAGCTCTCGCCGTATCACACGAGTTGGACCTGCCCATCAAGCTTATAGGAACGGGCGAGAAGCTGGAGAGTCTTCAGCCCTTTGATGCCATGGCTTTTGCGTCCATGCTTTTCGACGACGCCTTGGGCAGGCGGTGAGCAGGGGAGTGGGTCTGGTTTGACGGGACTTCCGGCGACTAGTAAACTCGCTCCCTCGCGGCCCGTGTGGGGTCGCCGCGGAGCGGTGCCCGCAGAGTGCCGCTGGACAACAAGGTGACAGGTGTTCGATTCCTTATCCGATAAGCTGCAGATAGCCTTCGACGGCCTAAAAGGGCAGGGCAAGCTCACGGAGAAAGACGTGGAGCGGGCGGCCCGGGAGATCCGTTTGGCGCTGCTCGAGGCCGACGTGAACTTCAAGGTGGTCAAGGAGTTCGTCGAGAAGGTCAAGACCCGGGCTCTGGGTTCCGAGGTCTTGGAGAGCCTGACCCCGGCTCAGCAGTTCATCAAGATCGTGAACGAAGAGCTCACCAGTCTGATGGGGTCGGCCAGCACCAAGTTGACTTTCTCTCCACGGCCGCCCACGGTGATCATGATGGTGGGTTTGCAGGGCTCGGGCAAGACTACCGCCTGCGGGAAACTGGCCAACTTCCTCATCGCGCAAGGCAAGAGCCCCGCCATGGTGGCAGGCGACGTCTACCGTCCGGCCGCTATCGACCAGCTCAAGACCCTGGGTGCGCAGCTGGGGGTCCCTGTCTACGACGAGGGGGACAAGGCCGATCCGGTGGATATCGCTAAGCACGGCGTGGCCTGGGCCCAGGAGAAGGGGCGTGACGTCCTCATCGTCGACACGGCGGGGCGGCTGCATATCGATGAGAAGCTCATGGAAGAGCTGGTGCGCATCCGCAACACGGTGAAGCCGCACAACGTCCTCCTCGTGCTGGATGCCATGACGGGCCAAGACGCGGTCAACGTGGCCCTTCAGTTCCAGGAGCGAGTACAGTTCGACGGCGTCATCCTTACCAAGATGGACGGTGATGCCCGGGGCGGGGCCGCTCTCTCGGTTCGAGCGGTCACGGGCAAGCCTGTCAAGTTCGCGAGTGCTGGTGAGAAGCTCGACAACTTCGAGTACTTCCATCCTGACCGGGTGGCGTCGCGTATCCTAGGGATGGGTGACGTCCTCTCACTGATCGAGAAGGCCGAGCAGACCATCGATGAGAAGAAGGCGCGGGAGCTGGAGCAACGCCTCCGCAAAGCCACCTTCACGTTCGACGACTTCCTCGATCAGATTCAGCAGGTGCGGAAGATGGGGTCGATCTCCAGTCTGCTCGGCATGATCCCCGGTATCCCCTCTCACAAGCTCAAGGGCCTGCAGGTGGACGACAAGGCCTTCGACAGGATCCAGGCGGTGATCTCCTCCATGACCGCGGAGGAGCGCAGTCACCCCGATATCATCAACGGCAGCCGTCGCCGGCGCATTGCGGCCGGCTCGGGAACCGATATACACACCATCAACCAGCTGTTGACGCAATTCAAGCAGGTGCAGAAGATGATGAAGCAGCTCGGTTCGGGCCGTGTCCCAAAGAACCCGTTCCAGATGTTCGGGAACCCTAGTTAGCGTAAGGAGGTGACTAATGGCAACAGCTATTAGACTGGCACGTCGCGGCAGCAAGAAGCATCCGACCTACCGTATCGTGGTGGCCGATTCCCGGAGACCGCGCGACGGCCGGTTCATCGAGACCATCGGGTACTACAACCCACAGCACGAGCCTTCGATCATCGAAGTGGACGAGGCCAAGGCCAAGCAGTGGCTGGAATGCGGCGCCCAGCCCTCCGATACGGTGCGCAAACTCCTGAGTCTGAAAGGCATCTCCTAGGTGAAAGAGCTGCTGGAATTCCTGGCCCGCTCGCTCGTCGACCATCCTGAGCAGGTGCGGGTGGAGGAGACGGAGTCCTCGGACGGAGTCCTGTTGCGGCTCACCGTAGCAAAGGAAGATGTGGGCAAGGTGATCGGCAAGCAAGGCCGCATCGCCCGGGCTATACGGACCGTGGTCAAGGCCAGTGCCGTGAAGGACGGCAAGCAGGCCACGGTCGAGATCGTCGACTAGGCCCCTCCTCTCATGCCGCGGCCCGACTGGATCGAGGTGGGGCGGATCTCACGCCCCCACGGCGTGCGCGGAGAGGTACGGGTCATCCTTGACACCGACAATCCCGAGCGTTTCACGCCGGGATCGGTCTTCCGCGGCCGTCCGGCCCGGCCGGGCTTGGTGGGGTCGGAGGCGCAGGTGTGGCTCACGGTTCGCACGGTGCGCGGGGATGAAGGGTTTCCCATCGTCGCCTTCAATGAGTTCGACGACCGAGACAAGGCCGAAGGGTTACGCGGCTATCTGCTCGAGGTGAAGTCGAGCCAGTTACCGGAACTCGAGGACGACGAATACTACCCGTTCGATCTGATGGACCTGGAGGTGCGCGATCCGGAGGGGAACGTGACCGGCCGGGTGTCCGACCTCGTCGACTCTCCGGCTCATGCCATCCTAGTGGTCTCCTGCGCGTCCGGAGTCGAGCGGATGGTGCCGTTCGTGCTCGAGGCTGTTCCCACGGTGGCCGTTGGTGAGGGCTACCTGGTGATAGAGCCTCGTTTTCTAGAAGACTTGGGTGCCGTCGCCTCGGAGACGGACAGGGGCGGTGGAGCGTGAAGCGATTTCATATCTTCACCCTCGTCCCGGAAGCCTTCTCCTGGTTCGTTGCTCAACACCCGGTGTCGGCGGCCCTGGAGGCGGGTACGGCGTCCATCCACGTCCACAACATACGAGACTATAGCTCGCTGCCTCACCATGAGGTCGACGACACTCCTTATGGAGGCGGACCGGGCATGGTGACCCGGGTGGACGTCGTCGCGGCTGCGTTGGAGGCGGTCTTTGGAGAGCCGGCCGAGCGGGTGCGGGACTCCAGGGATGTCTACGTGCTCGCCGCGGGTGGGATGCCCTTCCGTCAGCAATTCGGCCTGCGGCTTTCGCAGAGCGGGCGTGATGTCGTGCTATTGTGCGGTCGGTTCGAGGGCTTCGATGCGCGCGTGGAGACCCTGCTCGCCACCGGGTCCATTTCCGTGGGCCCTTACGTGCTCGCCGGAGGAGAAGTGGCGGCTCTGGCTGTGTTGGAGGCGGTTATTCGCCATCTGCCCGGGTCTTTGGGCAACTCGGACAGCGTGGTGGAGGAGTCGTTCAGCGCCGGACTGGCCGGCATGGTCGAGTATCCTCACTACACGCGGCCTCGTGAGTATGGGGGCCTGGAGGTGCCGGCGGTGCTACTGAGCGGCGACCACGCCGCCATCGCCCGGTGGCGTAGGGCGAACGCGCTTCGGTCGCCCTGGGAGGGGAGAGCGAGTGACGGCGTCCCGGACGGCGGCCCGAACGGCGACTTGGACGACAACTCCGACGGCACCTCGGACCGAGATTCAGCCGGCGATCCGGCGGGAACTGCAGGCGACGGGCCGGAATAGAGAGGTAGTCCGATGCGCACCGATGGGGAGCAGGTGGGGGAGGGAGCCTTCGTCGATGCCGGACAGTCAGATGCAGACCAAGATGGAGAGACGCCGGGGCGAGGGAGCACGGCCATGGAGAGCAGGGTGAAGCAGGCGCCAGAGAAGGCGAAGAGGGCCAAGAAGGATCGCGGTGCCTTGGGAGTGGTCATCGAGATCGTGGTCATCGTGGCGGCGGCATTCGCCATCGCCATGCTGGTGCAGGCCTTCGTGGTGAAGCCCTTTACCATCCACCAGGTCTCTATGCAGCCCACCCTGCTCGACGGGGATCGCATCCTCCTCAACCGGATGTCGTACCATTTCCGTGAACCGGAGAGCGGAGATGTGGTGGTCTTCCATTCGCCCAGGGTCAAGGGAGAGGACCTGGTGAAGCGCGTGGTGGCGGTGGCGGGCGACCGGGTCGCCATCAGCGACGGCACTCTGTTCGTCAACGGGGAGCCTCGAGAAGAGCCCTATCTTCTGGAGCAGGACTTCGCCGGAGAGATGGCGGAGACGGTCATTCCGCCGGGCACGGTGTTCGTTATGGGGGATAACCGTAACAACAGCGGCGACAGCAGGCTCTTCGGGCCGGTGGATGACGATTCCATAATCGGGTGCGCCTTCTGCGTCTATTGGCCCATCGGGCGCTGGCGAGGTCTCTAGGGCGAGGTCGGGAGGGCCCGACCGGGACCGAACCGGTGCCGGTCGAGTTGTAATCAGAGCCGCAATGCTCTAAAGTCTGCTGGCTTTTCTTGGGAGCAGGCCGTAAGAATCATGCAGGAATCAGTCAGGACTGGGTATACACATGGGCGCGATTGAAGAATTCGAGCGGGCGCAACTGCGCGAGGACCTCCCGGACTTCAAGTCCGGTGACACGCTGCGCGTGCACTTCAAGGTAGTCGAAGGCAGCCGGGAGAGGATCCAGGTCTTCCAGGGTTTCTGCATAAGCAAGCAGGGCCAGGGTTCACGCGAGACCTTCACGGTCCGCAAGCAGTCTTTCGGAGTAGGCGTAGAGCGGACGTTCCCGCTTCATTCCCCCAAGATCGACAAGATCGAAGTGACCGCAGTGGGGGATGTGGCGCGTGCGAAACTCTACTACCTCCGCGACAAGCTGGGTAAGAAGGCCCGGGTCAAAGAGAAGCGAATCTAAAGCGTCGCGATGGTGAACGAGCCGGATTCAAACTCTCTTAGAGAGTCGGAGCCGGTCGGCACTGGTGGGGCAGCCGTTTCTCCCGTGACGGTCGCGAAGCGTCGAAGCGGGTTTCGTTGGGTCGTCGAAGTGGTCGTCATTGTGGCGGCTGCTTTCATTCTGGCCCTCCTCATCCAGCAATTCTTGGTCAAGCCCTATGCGATACCGTCTCCATCCATGGAGCCGACCCTAGTGGAGGGGGACAGGGTGTTGGTCAGCCGGGTCACCTACAACGTCCGTGATCCGGAGAGGGGCGACATCATCGTCTTCGAACCTCCCGGATACGAGGGATCCGATCCCTTCATCAAGCGAGTGGTGGCGGTGGGTGGCGACACGGTGGCGGTGCGCGACGGAGTGCTCTGGGTGAACGGCGTGGCCCAAGATGAGCCCTACCTGAAGGAGGGCCGAATCTGGGAGGACTTCCCGGAGACAAGCATTGCCCCCGGTTGGGTGTGGGCGATGGGCGATAACCGCAACAACAGCGGAGACAGCCGGGTGTTCGGGCCGGTGAGTGAGGAGGCCATAATAGGAGTGGCCTTCGCCATCTACTGGCCTCTGGGCGACCTCGGCGGTCTCTGACCAGGCGCCTTATGGCAGAGCGGGTGAGACGCCGCAAGACTCGCAGCTCCGACCCCTTTCGTTTTGACAAGGCGTTGCTGGAGGAGGGCTTGGCAGCCGTATGCGAAGCCTCCTCGCTCTGTGGCGCCCACCGTCGGGACGATCTGCGGCTTGCCGGGGTGGACGAGGCCGGGCGTGGATGTCTGGCCGGTCCGTTGGTGGCTGCTGCGGTGGTGCTCGACTACGCGGCTGCTCCGTTCGTGGCTTTGAGCGGCCTGACCGACTCTAAACAGCTCAGCCTGGATGCCCGGGAAGGGATGTATGGGGGCATACTTGGCTCGGCTGCCCGGGTGTGTTGGGTGGCCTGCTCTCCCCGCACTATCGACCGTGATGGGCTGCATGTCTGCAATCTGAGAGCCCTCTCGGAAGCTCTGGAGACGCTTGGAGGGGAGTATGCGCTGGCGCTTGTGGACGGTTTCGATATCCGCCGTCCTGAGCTCCGAGCTCGTTCGCTGGTCGGAGCCGACTACAAGAGCGCGGCGGTGGCGGCCGCGTCTGTGGTGGCGAAGGTGGTACGCGACCGGCTGATGAAGACACTCGCCCCCCGTTATCCCGAGTACGGCTTCGCCGAGCATGTGGGGTATGGGACGGGCCGGCACAGAAATGCTCTCAAGCAGCACGGTCCTTGCCCGCTGCATCGGCTGAGCTTCCAAGGTGTGGCCGAGCCGCAACTCGGTCTGTGGGACGAGTGATGAGGGAGGGCAGAGTTGAGGTCATGGGGGTAGTGTCGTGAGCCGGTTCGAAGACACGGCTCTCGCCTCCGGGTTCGTCCCGGACCTGCTGCTTCGGCGGATAATCCGCTCTCGGGTCACCGGTCTTCTGAGACGTCTGGACCGGTTGAGCCTCGCCGAGCAGAGCGACCGGGAGGCAGCGGTTCTCGCTGCACTCGAATCGGGGCCGGTCACCACCAACACCGACGATGCCAACCGGCAGCACTACAGCCTACCGCCGAGCTTCTTCGAGGAGGTCTTGGGACCCAGGCTGAAATACAGCTCGTGTTACTGGCCGGCCGGGTTGACCGAACTGGCCGACGCCGAAGAAGCCATGCTGGCCATGACGGCTGAGCGCGCCGGTCTGGCGGACGGCCAGCACATCCTCGACCTAGGTTGTGGTTGGGGGTCTTTCGCCCTGTGGGCGGCAGAACGGTTCCCGGCCGCCCACATCGTGGCCATGAGCAACTCGGCCGAGCAACGGCGTTTCATCGAAGCCAGACGCGACAAACTGGGACTCAGCGGCCTGGAGGTGGTCACGGCCGAGGTGGCGGGTTTCACACCATCACGCGATTTCGACCGGATAGTCTCGGTGGAGATGTTCGAGCACGTTCGCAACCACCGTGAGCTGATGCGGCGGATATCGGGTTGGCTCAAGCCTGAAGGAAAGTTGTTTGTGCATGTGTTCTGCCATCGGCGGCATCTCTATCCCTTCGAACCGGCCGGGCTGGGTGGATGGATGGCTCAACATTTCTTCTCGGGCGGATTGATGCCCTCGTGGGACTATCTGCTGCGTTATCTAGACGACCTTGAGTTGCTGGATCGTTGGCAGGTGGACGGTACACACTACGCGCGGACGCTCAGGTCTTGGTTGGACAACATCGACCGACGACGCGAAGCCGTGATGCCCATCTTGAAAGACGTCTACGGGCCGGACCAAGCTCGTCTGTGGCTGGCCTACTGGCGGATCTTCTTCATGGCGTGCGAGGAGACGTTCGCGCTCGACTCCGGTCGTGAGTACTTCGTGGCTCACTACCTGTTTTCGGCTCGAGAGCGTGCTCGGGCCGGTCAAGCCACGCGGTAGCGTCCTTCCTTCTTGTTCAAGAAGCCTTCGACCGTGAGCTCCTCAAGCACGGCGGCGATGGCGACCTCGTCGGCCACAAAACCGGGATCTGCGGAAGACACCAGGGCGCCGACATCTCCGGGGGTCAGCCACCCCGGATTCGCGCAAAGCGAGAGGCGCAGGACAAAGGCCCTCAACTGTCGGTGGGAACCGGCGAAGGGACTCTGCACAGTGTGATGCCGGCTCCTGCGGCTGGGGTTCGCGTTGTGCCTCTTGGTCCATGCTCCGTAATCCATGAGAGCGTAGTACCAGCGCCGGGGGTCGTTGTGGTCGAGGGTGAGCTCGATCAAAGGGAGGATGGCGGCATCGGCCACGGATGGGCACTCTCGGAAGAAGAAATGGATGAATGCCGATCTGATGTTGGTCTCGATGAAGACCAGCGGGACGTCGTAAGCGAAGACGCAGACGGCTGCGGCCGTGGCCGGTCCGACGCCGGGCAGTCGGACTAGTTCGGCCGGCGAGTGGGGCACGGCACCCTGGAACTCGGAGACGATGCGGCCGGCCGCTCGGTGCAGGGCGAGGGCCCGGCGGTTATATCCCAGGCCCTGCCAAACTGTGAGCACCTCTGCGATGGAGGCGCCGGCCAGAAAGACCAGACTGGGGAAGGCCGTCAGGAACTGCGAGTACTTCGGGAGAACCCGGACCACCTGGGTCTGCTGGAGCATCACCTCCGAGACCAGGATGGAGTAGGGGTCGCGGGTATGACGCCAGGGTAGGTCGCGCCCCTGGTGCCGATAGTGGTCAAGGACCGTTTCCCTGAACAGTTGCAGTTCGGCCGGCGCCGGCGATTCGACCTTAGGCTTTGATGATGCTGCGCCGGGTCTCAGGGACGGCGTCCCGTGCCTCGCCGATCTGCCGCTGGACCTGGGTGACGCGGTGCCGTGCCTCGCCGATCTGCCGCCGGGTTCCGGCGATCCGGTCACGAGTTCCGGCGGTCTGGTGTCGGGCCCCAAGGTAATACCAAAGTCCGAGTCGTTCATATCCCGCTTTCGTTAGCCTTCGCAGCGTAGGTGCTTGACCCGAGAGTAGGAAAGGAGGACGCCCTGGATCGCGGCGCAAGAACACCTCTAAACCTGACGGCCCGGGGACGCTTGGGCGAGCAGATGGCGGCTTCTTTCCTCACGGAACGAGGGTACCGCGTACTGGCGAGGAATCAACACACTCCCCTGGGCGAGTTAGATCTGGTCTGCCGGGACCACGCTGAGATGGTGATCGTCGAGGTGAAGTCTCGTTCCGGCGCACTCTATGGTTCGGCGCTCGAAGCCATCGGTCCGCTCAAGGCCAGACGTTTGAGATCCGCGGCGGTGTGGTGGCTGTCCTCGCACGGTCTCTTTCCTTGCCCTATGCGGTTTGACGCGGTGGTGGTCGATCTGGACGCACAGGGCATGCCTTGCTGCCTCCAACACGTCAGAGATCTGTTGGGGGCGTGAAGCCGGCCATGGGTGTGGCCTCCATCTGGGGATTCGCGGTCGTGGGAGTCGACGCAGTACCCGTGCGGGTAGAGGCCCACGCGCGTAACGGTCTGCCTGGAGTCACCATCGTGGGTTTGCCCGGCGCGGCGGTCAGGGAGGCTAGGGAGAGGGTGCGGTCCGGAGCAGCGTCCAGTGGGCTTGCCCTCCCGAGCCGCCGTATTACTATCAACCTGAGTCCCGGCGATGTGCCGAAGGACGGTCCTGGATTCGACCTGCCGGTCGCCTTGGCCACCTTAGCCGCCTGCGGCTATATGCCGGTGGAGTCACTGCGGGATATCGGGGCAGTGGGGGAGGTGTCTCTTGAAGGAGTGGTCCGACCGACCCGCGGGACGCTTTCGGTGGCCGAGGCAGCGGGGAGGACGGGAGTCAGGTTGCTCATCACTCCGGTCGAGAGCCTAGCGGCCGCGATCGAGGTGAGCAGGGTCGCGGTGGTCGGTGTCCGTTCCTTGGTCGAGGCCGTCCTGGTAGCGAGAGACGCCCGGTCGCTTGAACGACTCATGGAAAGAGGAAGACGTTGGCTGAAGATGCGCGCCGTCCGGCCGGACGGCGCGCCGAGCGGACTCGATCTGGCCGACGTAGCGGGCCATCACCACGCCAAACGGGCTCTCGAGATCGCCGCCGCCGGAGAGCATCACCTATTGATGATCGGGTCACCCGGGGCCGGGAAGACGATGCTGGCGCGACGGCTGGCCGGCATCCTCCCGCCTTTGAATCGAGAAGAAGCCGTGGAGGTGACCCGCGTGTGGAGTGTCGCCGGTCTAGAGGGTTCCCACACCGGATTGATCGAGCAGCGGCCCTTTCGCGCCCCGCACCACACCGCGTCGCGTGCCGCTCTGGTCGGCGGAGGTGCGGGGCTGAGGCCGGGTGAGGTAAGCCTTGCCCATCGCGGAGTGCTCTTCCTCGATGAGTTGCCGGAGTTTTCCCGGGATGCCTTGGAGGCTCTTCGCCAACCGTTGGAAGAGGGCAGGGTGGCGATCTCCAGACGCAGCGGCACGTCGATCTTCCCGGCCCACTGCACTCTTGTCGGTGCTATGAACCCTTGTCCGTGTGGTTACTTGGGTCACCCGGAGAAGGCCTGCCGGTGCGCGGCGGCCTCTGTCGACCGGTACAGGACCCGCATCAGCGGTCCGTTGCTCGACAGAATCGACATACTCATCGAGGTGCCTCCCCTGAGTCTGTCGGCTCTCGATCGAGCGGCGGAGGCGGAGGCGTCGGCCGCGGTGCGGGAGAGGGTGATAGCGGCGGTGGCCTTCCGGGCCGAGAGATCGAAGCGCACGAGATGCGTCGAGAAGGGATCTCTCGAAGAACGCAGCCTTCTGACTACTGAGGCCCGGCAGTTATTGCGGCAGGCGTTGGTCAGTGATGGCCTGAGCGGCCGGGGGTATGTGAAAGTGATCGGCCTGGCACGCAGCATCGCCGATCTTGACCAGATCCTGCCCGTGAGGGTCGAGCATCTGGCGGAGGCGCTGGCGCTGCGGCTCGACCAGCGCCGGGTCGGTCTGCTGTGACTACCCGCTCGGACAGGTCCCGCCGGGAGTATCAAGCGGCTTTGGGACTGGCCTGGATCAGCGAATCCGGGTGCCACAGCATACTGAAGCTGTTGGCGCGCGAGGGCGTAGAGGCGGTCTGGACGGCTTCTCGACGCCGTTTGCTCGATTGGGGGATATCGTTGAAGGCGGCCATACGCTTCGAGGAGCAAAGGGATCGCTTCACCTCTCACCGGGCCGAAACGATCATGCAGCGAGGGGCCATCCGCTTCCTGCCGTTCGGGTCGTCTCTGTACCCGCGTGAACTGGCTCATCTTGCTTTGCCACCTGCTGGGCTCTTCGTGCGAGGCGCCGAGGAAGCTCTGCGGAGACTCGTATCGGGCCCCAGGATCACGATCGTCGGCACTCGGAAAGCGACCGGTTACGGTTTGCGGGCCGCTGAAGTGTTCGCCTCCGCGTTCTCAGTCGAGGAGATCGCTGTGGTGAGCGGAATGGCTCTGGGAATTGATGCTTTGGCCCACGAAGCCACCTTACGGAGCGGAGGCCTCACGGTCGCCGTACTCGGCTGCGGAGTGGACGTCGTGTATCCCCGGCGCCATGCATCGCTTTACGAGAAGATCGTACAGTCGGGAGTCGTCATGAGTGAGCTTCCGCCGGGTACCACACCCTCCCGCTGGACCTTTCCACATCGAAACAGGCTTCTCGCAGCCCTCGGCGACGCGGTGATGGTGGTGGAGGCTTCATGTGCGAGTGGAGCTCTTCAGACCGCCGACTGGGCGCTCGAGTTGGGCAGGTTGGTGTTGAGTGTCCCGGGCCCGATCTTGGTAGAGGGGCACGAGGGCTGCAACAGGTTGCTGTGCGAGGGTGCTCACCCTGCTCTTGACCCTCGTGGTGCCGTAGAGGATTTCTTCTGGGCAACAAGAATGCAGACAAGTGAGCGCCGGTCGAGCAGTCATGACCTAAGTGCGGGAAGAGGATGGGTTGCACAGCACGGGTCGCCCTCGGTCTCGGACGGGCGAAAGCGGAGTATTCTGGATTGCCTTACATCCGGCCCGTGCTCGGTTGATGACCTTGTTGAGCGCACAGGGCTGTCCGCAAGGGAACTCACGGCGGCGCTTGCTGAATTGGAGCTCGCGAGAGAGACTGTCCGAGCGGGACCCGGCCTTTATATCCGGGCGCCCTGAGGTAACGGGGCTGGAGTAGGAGGACGATGCAGGAAAGGGAACCAGAGGCGCAGCGTTCGTCGGCGGAGCCGCCTACGAAGGACTTGAGCCAAGCGGCTGCGGGTTTCCTTAGGGGGCTCATCGCCGCCGACTACAGTCGTTGCACTATCGAAGCCTCAGCGGTCGATCTCCGTCAGTTCTTGGAGTTCTTGCGCTCCCGGCAGATTGAGCGAATCGATACCGTCGAGCGTACGGATGTGAGCGAGTTTGCGGCCGCGTTGGCCGACCCTGACGGATATCTCGCAGGTCCATCGGCCGGCGCGCCAGAGGGCCAGTCCCAGCCGAGGCGGCCCCGTCCTTATGCACGCAGTACCATCTCCCGGAAGCTGTCTGTCGTCCGCAGTTTTCTCCGCTTCTGCGAAGAGAACGGCCTTGCCGGGATCGACCCTTCCGTGGGAGTGGGCTCGCCCAGACTGCCGCGCCGCCTACCGCAGGTCCTCAGCCAGGAGCAGATCGCTCTGCTGTTGGAACAGATCGACCGGACGAAGCCTCTGGACATGCGTGATAGGGCGCTTTTTGAATTGATATACTCTTGCGGGCTTCGCTGTCAGGAAGCTTTGGACCTGGAGCTCAGAGATATCAATTTCGATTCCTGCGAGATTCGTGCGAAAGGGAAGGGCCGCAAGGAGCGGGTGGTTCCCGTTGGCGAGCTCGCGCTGGACGCCATGGAGCGATATTTGCGGGAGGGGCGACCAAGATTAGTCAAGAAGGGAATGGAACAGGACCACGTCTTCTTGAGTCGGACGGGCCACCCGTTGTCCGCCTCTGACGTGCGCAGGCGTCTTGCCGGATATCTTGTTGGTGCGGGTGCTCCTGCCGGTACTTCACCCCACACCCTGCGCCACTCCTTCGCGACACACCTTCTGGAAGGCGGGGCCGACCTTCGCACCATCCAGGAACTACTAGGCCACTCCTCTCTGCGGACCACTCAGGTGTACGCGCATGTCTCTGCCGCACACCTGCGCAAGACGTATCGACGCGCTCACCCGCGCGCCTGACAGGTCTGGCATGATCATCGACCCAGCCCAACAACACCAAATCACCGAGCAGTGGCGGCTTTACAAGGAGTTCGGTGACGCTCAGGCCCGCGATCGACTCATCTTGGCCTATTCGCCTTTGGTCAAGTACGTGGCGGGGCGGATGAGCAGCGGGTTGCCCGCTCACATCGACGAAGGAGATCTCGTCTCCTACGGACTGCTCGGTCTAATCGGTGCGCTGGAGCGGTTCGACCCGTCGCGCAACATCAAGTTCGAGACCTATGCGGTATCACGTATCAAAGGATCGATCATCGATGAGCTGCGGGCGCTCGATTGGGTCCCGCGATCGGTACGGAGTTGGGCACGCAAGGTCGAAGCGGCAGTGACGCGTCTCGAGAACCAACTCTGCCGCGCCCCCACAGATGCGGAGATCTCGGCCGAACTCGGCGTGGGATTAGACGAGTTCCAAGACATACTCAATCAGATCAGCTGCGCTTCCATGGTGGCCCTGGATGAGTTTTGGGACCCAAGCGGTCAGAGTCAGGACAAGGTCAACCTCATCGATACGATAGAAGACTCCGATGCCCCCGACCCCTCGCGGGCATATCGGGTCCAGGCGTTGAAGGAGACGCTTGCGGCCGCCATCGAGCGGTTGCCGGAGAGGGAGAGGATAGTCATAGGCCTCTACTACTACGAGGGCTTGACCCTCAAAGAGATCGGCGAGATTCTGGGTGTGACCGAATCGCGTGTCTCCCAGCTCCACACCAAGGCCGTTCTCAGGCTTCGAGGGCGCATCAAGGAAGATCTCGACCTGGACGCTCTCGCGCGTTAGCGGCCGGCGGTGGTTGCTCGGGCCAGGGTGAATGGAGTCGCGGACGGTTGGCCGCGGGGTAAGGGGAGCGCGGTTGCCCCGTCTTTCCCTGTTCCAGCCGGGCTGGTGGCGGTTCTCCTTATGGTAAACTGCTCCGGCTGTGCAATACGAACCTGAGGTCCACCGTCTCGGTGGTGCCGGTACGCCGGTTCCGAAGCGGCCCTCAGAGTGTCCGTCTAACGTAACCAAAGTGAGGTACGCATGCCTGCGGCATCAATGAAGCAGCTCCTGGAGGCAGGGGTGCACTTCGGCCACCAGACCCGCCGGTGGAACCCCAAGATGAAGCCCTACATCTTCACGGAGCGCGGCGGCATTCATATCATCGATCTTCAGCAGACCACAGTCCTACTCGATCATGCTTATGATTTCGTTCACAACATCGCGGGCCGGGGCGGGAGCGTACTCTTCGTAGGCACGAAGAAGCAGTGCCAGGACATCGTCCGCGAGGAGGCCGAGCGAGTGGGAATGCCCTATGTGTCGCATCGCTGGCTCGGTGGACTGCTTACCAACTTCGCCACCATAGAGAATCGCATCAAGCGCATGCATGAACTGCGCAAGCTCAAGGAGGAGGGCCAGCTCTCTCTGCTGCCCACCAAAGAGCGGATGGCTATGGAGCGCGAACTGGAGAAGTTGGAGATCAACTTGGGCGGAGTGAGCACAATGACCCGCCTTCCCGACGCGGTCTTCGTGGCGGATCCCAAGCGGGAAGCGATCGCCACCAAGGAGGTCAACAAGCTGGGATTACCGCTCATCGGCCTATGCGATACGAACTGCGATCCTGACGAGGTCGAGTACGTTATACCGGGGAATGACGACGCCATCCGGTCGTGCAGTCTCATCGTTAAAACGCTGGCGCGCGCGGTGGAAGAGGGCCGGGCCAAGATCCAGGTTTCCGAGTTCCTCGCGGCGGAAGCCGCCCGGGCTGCGCAGTCTCACTATGAGCCCTACACTGCCGGCGAAGCCACCGCCGATTCCCGTGGCGGGCGTGCGTCACGGCCGCCACGCGGTTCTCGTTCGGCGGGTCCGGGCGGTCGTCAGGGCGCAGGCGGCCGGGGTGAATCCGGCGGTCGTGGGGGAACGGGGGCAAGGACGGGTTCCCGTGATTCCGCGCCGGGTGGACCGATGGCGGCGCGCCGCCTCGCTCCCAAAAAGCCTTCGGCGGCACCCAAGAAGGATCAGGACACTCCGGAGGCCAAGGCCGTATCCGAAACGGCGGAAGCGCTGGAAGCCGCGCCGGTGGTAGAGACGGTCGCTGAGACCGCCATCCCCGAGACCGCCATTCCCGAGACGTTGGCCCCGGCGGAGGTCTCCGCGTCCGCCGAGGTGGTGGCAGAGGATGCACAGGCTGCCGAGGCACCGGTGCAGGAAAAGGCTGTTGCAGAGGTTGCCGACACCTCGGAGGAAGCGACGGAGAAGAGTCCGGCTGAGGACGGTTCGGAAGCGTGATGAGCAGGGGCCGGCTGTAGCCGGCCCCACATCTATGAGGCCGCAAGACGGCCGGGATTTATAGGTACGATCAACGACGTCTCGATGGAGGCTCATGATGGATATCGATGCTGGTCTGGTGAAGAGACTGCGGGAAGCCTGTGGGGCGGGCATCATGGACTGCAAGATGGCTCTCTCAGAGGCTCAGGGCGACATGGACGAAGCGGTCAAGATCCTCCGCAAGAAGGGGATGGCCACGGCCGACAAGAAGTCGTCCCGCGAAGCCAATGAGGGGATGATCGACTCCTACATCCACCCGGGGTCGAAGGTGGGTGTGCTGATAGAGGTCAACTGTGAGACCGATTTTGTCGCCCGCAACGACGACTTCAAGACCTTCGTGCACGATGTGGCCATGCACATAGCCGCCGCGAGCCCGGCGTGGGTATCCCGGCAGGACATTCCCGAAGACATGGTCGCGGCCGAACTGGAGATCTACTCGGCTCAGGCCAGGCAGACCGGCAAACCCGAGCCCGTGATCCAGAAGATCGCTGAGGGCAAGCTTGAGAAGTGGTATTCAACCGTGGTATTGCTGGAGCAGGAATTCGTCAAGGAACCGGGTAAGACCGTAGACGAGTTGCGCCGTGAATTGGTCGGCAAGATAGGTGAGAACATCGAGGTACGGCGGTTCGCGCGCTTCCGCGTGGGCGACGAGGTGGCCTAGAGGCGGTTTCTACCTGTTCAAGAAGCCTCGGGACAGACTGGTGTCACTGAGGGATATCCGAAGCGAGGTGACATGACCCAGCAACCGGTGTGCAAGAGGGTTCTGCTCAAGCTCAGCGGTGAGGCCCTCATAGGGGACCTGGAGTATGGCATCGATCCGCAGAAGCTTCGGGAGATCGCCGCCGAGATAAGCCACGTTGTGTCTGGCGGAACAGAGTTGGCCATCGTGGTGGGTGGCGGCAACATCTTCCGAGGGGTGTCCGGAGCGTCTCAGGGCATCGACCGAGCCACGGCCGACTACATGGGCATGTTGGCCACCATCATGAACTCCATGGCTCTCCAGGATGCACTGCGCAAGCTTGCCGTCGATTCCCGGGTCCAATCCGCCATCCACATGCAGGAGATATGCGAGCCCTACATCCGCGGCCGGGCAATCCGTCATCTGGAGAAGGGACGGGTGGTCATCTTCGCGGGGGGCACGGGGAACCCCTTCTTCAGCACCGACACGGCCGCTGCTCTGCGGGCGCTGGAGATCGGGGCGGAGTGGCTGCTCATGGCCAAGAAGAAGTATGACGGTGTGTACGATGCTGATCCCGAGTTGGACCCGCACGCCCGTCTGATTGAGCGGATCACGCACCGAGAGGCTTTGGAGCGAGGCCTGCGAGTGATGGATTCCACAGCCCTCTCTCTCTGTATGGATAACCGTCTACCCATCATGGTGTTCAATATGAGCGTGCCGGAGAACATCCGGCGCGTCCTGCGAGGTGAACGAGTGGGGACCATTGTTATGAATGATGAAGAGGAGAGGGGCGGGCAATGATCCGGGAACTGGTCGCCGACGGCAAGCGACGCATGGAAAGTGCGGTAGAGGCTCTCAGGAGCGAGTTCAACACTGTGCGGACCGGGCGAGCGTCCACCGGACTGCTGGACCGAGTGTACGTGGACTACTACGGGGCCAAGACGCCGTTGAAGCAGTTGGCCAGCCTGGCAACCCCCGATCCACGTACCATCTCGATTACGGTCTACGACAAGGGAGCCGTCAACTCCGTGGTGCGGGCCATCCAGGAATCCGACCTGGCCCTGACTCCTAACGTGGACGGGGTGATCGTCCGGCTCAATATACCGGCGCTCACCGCCGAGCGGCGCAAAGACCTGGTCAAGCTGGTGAAGAACATGGCCGAGGACGGCCGGGTAGCCGTCCGCAACGTGCGCAGGGACGTCATCCAGGATCTCAAGGATCTCAAGAAGGAAGGAGAGATCTCCGAGGACGAGGAGCGCCGGGCTGAGGATGAGGTTCAGAAGCTGACCGACGGGGTCATCGAGAAGATCAACGACCTGTTGCACCACAAAGAGGAAGAGATCCTCGAGATCTGACGTGGGCTTTTCGAACTGGCTGAGCGCGTTTCAAAGCCGCAGAGGAAAGGGTGCTTCCGATTGGGCGGCGGCCGGATCGAAGCCGGGGGTCCCTTTCCATGTGGCTATCATCATGGATGGCAACGGGCGTTGGGCCCGGCGGCGAGGACTCCCCATCACCGCAGGTCATAGAGCCGGTGTGCAGGCGGTACGCCGTGTGATCGAGGCTGCACGTGATCTGGGCATCGGACAGTTGACTCTCTACTCTTTCTCCAGAGAGAACTGGAGCCGCCCCGGCGAAGAGGTGCAGGAACTCATGCGGCTCCATGCCGAGATGATCGACGCCGAGGTCCCCACTCTCCACGAGAACGATTGCCGGGTTATATTCGTGGGGAGTCGCGAAGGTCTCCACGAGGAGTTGCTTGCCAGGATGGAATGGGCGGAGGAGCTAACGGCCGGGAACAAGCGCATGATCCTCTTCATAGCTTTCAACTACGGGGGCCGGCGCGAGATAGTCGATGCGGTACGCTCCGCCGTCGCGGGAGGTACGGAGGCGGCGAGCATCACCGAGGACGACATCTCTACACATCTTTACTCGCCTCTCATGAAGGACCCCGACTTGTGCATCCGCACATCCGGAGAGAGACGGATGTCCAACTTCCTGTTGTGGCAGAGCGCCTACTCCGAACTGGTTTTCGTCGACAAACTGTGGCCTGACTTCCGCAAGGAGGATCTGGAGGGTGCGCTTGCCGAGTACGCCGGTCGCGAGCGCCGTTTCGGCTCCCGACGTGGTAACGCCCGTGCTTAGGCAGCGATTACTGGTAGCCGTCATCGGTCTGCCCATAGGGGTGGCGGCGATTATCCTGGGCGGCTACTACCTTTTCGGGCTGGCCCTCCTGCTCTCCTTGCTGGGACTGCATGAGTACTACACGCTCCTGCGATCGTACCGCCCCAACCTGCTCGTTGGGTATTTCGCCGGGGTCGCGGTCCTGGTGGGAGCGTTCTTCTTGGGACTCGTGGGTCTGCCCGCGGGGCTGGCGGCACTGACGATCTTCACCTTCTTCTGGTCGCTGTTCGGAGAGTTGGGGGCGCACCTGGTGGGGAGGATGGCCATGACCGGCTTCGGGGTGCTTTGGATCCCGGTTGGATTCGCTTACGTCTTGCTTCTGCGCGCTCTCGAACACGGGATGGCGCTAACCATCATGCTCTTCGCCTGCACGATCGTGAGCGACACCTTCGCGTACTTCGTGGGGAGAGCCGTGGGTCGGCACAAGATGGCCCCCCGGATCTCGCCCAAGAAGTCGATAGAAGGCGCCGTGGGCGGGCTGATAGGAGCAGTGGTGGCAGCGCTGGTCGTGCGCATCTACTCTCCCTGGATGCCCACGAGCGACGCCATCATCTTGGGTCTCATCATAGGTCTGGTGGGGCAGTGGGGCGATCTCTTCGAGTCGGCCTTCAAGAGGGACTTCCGGGTCAAGGATTCGGGCAGGCTCCTTCCCGGGCACGGGGGGATTCTGGACAGGTTCGACTCGCTGCTGTTCGCGAGCATCGCTGCCTACTGGGGCGTCATCGTCCTGTTGGGAGACCTGGTGCAATGAAGCGGGTGATCGTTCTAGGCGCCACGGGCTCCATCGGCGTCCAGGCACTCAGAGTAATCGCGGCGAGCAGCGACCTGTGCGTGGTCGGGCTGTCCTGCGACCGCAACGTGACTCTTCTCCTGGAGCAGGCGGTCTCCCTGGGGGTGGCGGACTTGGCCGTTGCCGACGAGGGCGCCGCGGCCACCGTGCCCGTCTCCCTCTATCCGGAGTTGCAGGTGAGGAGTGGAGCGGGGGCGGCGGCCGGACTGGTGCGTGAGGTCGACGCCGATCTGATCCTAAACGGCATCGTGGGGTTCGCCGGTCTGGAGTCCACATTGGCTGCGCTGGAAAGTGGACGATCTGTAGCGCTCGCGAACAAAGAGAGCCTGGTTTGCGCGGGTTCTCTCGTGAGGTATCTCGCCGAGCGGAAGGGAGCGAGCATCCTTCCAGTGGATTCCGAGCACTCGGCTCTCTTTCAGTTGGTAGGTGCGGCGGGGACGGCTGCGGTCGAATCGCTGGTCATCACCGCCTCGGGGGGCCCCTTCCGAGGCTGGGACCGCGATGCACTGGTCCCGGTCACCAAGGAGCAGGCCCTTGCTCATCCCACCTGGTCGATGGGGGAGAAGATCACCGTCGACTCCGCCACGCTCATGAACAAGGGGCTCGAGGTCATCGAGGCTCATCATCTCTTCGGCCTTGACTATGCGGATATCGAGGTGTTGCTGCACCCGCAGTCTTTGGTGCACGCTCTGGTGCGCATGAGGGACGGAGCCTTGCTCGCCCACCTGGGGATGCCGGATATGCGTGTTCCCATCGCATATGCCCTGCACTATCCGGAGCGGGTTCCTGTGGCCGTCGAACGGCTCGATCTCTCCCAGGGGGTGGCGCTGGAATTCGCCGCTCCGGACGAGGATACTTTCCCGGCCATCCGCCTGGCTCGGGAGGCGGGGACGAGGGGTGACAGAACGACGTGCGCTCTAAGCGCCGCCAACGAGGTGGCCGTGCGGGCTTTTCTGCGGGGTTCACTGCCGTTCTTGGGTATAACTGCCGTAGTGGAAGAGGTTCTGCAGGCGAGCGACTCGGGTTCATTTGGAGCGTATGAGGAGGCGGTCGCCGTCGATAGATGGGCAAGGCGCCTGGCCGAGGGTGCCTGTGTAGAGAAGCAGATACGATGAGGGCGGGTCCTCATGAGTAGTGTCATCGGAGTCATAGTGGCGATCGTGGGACTGGGGTTCTTGATCCTGGTCCACGAGTTCGGTCATTTCATCGTGGCTAAAGCCACCGGCATGCGGGTGGAGGAATTCAGTCTGGGGTTCGGACGGTATCTCCTCAGCAAGCGGATAGGGGAGACCGTCTACGGGATCTCAGCGGTCCCGCTGGGCGGCTACGTCCGGGTCACGGGCATGCACAAGGAGGAGTTCGAAGCGAGGGTGGCCGAGGCCCGGGAGGAAGAAGCTGAGATCCGGGCGCAGATGGCCATGCGTCGTCCCCAAGACCCCGAGGACCGTCTTGCCGGGAGCCGGGCTATCAGCGCCGACGAGATCGCATCGACGCCTTTGGAGCGCCGTTACTACGCCCACCCGTTCTGGCACAAGCTCCTCTTCATCATCGCCGGCGTGACCATGAACATGGTGGCGGCCTTCCTTCTCATCTGGATAGCGGGGGGGCTGCAAGGCGAGGCCGTTGTCACTACCGTGGTAGAGACGGTGGAGGCCGGAACGCCGGCTGCCGAGGCCGGGGTCCGGCCGGGTGACCGCCTGGTGAGCATCGCCGGGAAGGAGACCGACTCTTGGGAGGAGGTACGCACCCAGATCCTCCTCAATCCGGGTGAGGCGGTTCCCATCGTGGTGGAGCGCGACGGGTCCATCGTCGAAGTCACCGCGAACATCCAGGAGCGCGAGGACGGCACCGGTTACCTGGGCGTGTCCCCGACCGGCGAAGTGCGGGATCTGGGGTTCTTCAGCGGGTTCGGCTACGCGGCAAGGACCACAGGCAACATGGTGGTCCTCATCTTCAAAGGGATAGGGATGATGTTCTCGGGCGAGGTGTCGGTCACCGGCGACGAGGGACTGGCCGGGCCGCTGGGGATAATCGACCTGTCGATGCAGGCCGTGGAGGGTGGCTACTATCTGATGCTGCTGGCCCTCATCAGCATCAACCTGGCTATCCTCAACATGCTTCCGCTACTGCCTCTGGATGGGGGCCATGTCTTGTGGAGCATCATCGAGCGGATCCGGGGCAAGAGCCTCTCACTGCGCACCTTCGAGCGGATATCCATGGTCGGTCTGGCCATCTTCGTCCTCCTGTTCTTGGTGGCGACCTCCAACGACATCGGCCGGCTCATCCCCGGCTGATGACGGCGTAGACATGGCCAGCCGGTTGCAGGTGGCGGTGGGCGGCGTATTGGTGGGGGGCGGCGCGCCGGTAGTCGTTCAGTCGATGACCAACACTCGGACCGATGACGTCCAGGCTACCCTGAGCCAAATCAGGGCGCTGGTGACGGCTGGAGCGGGACTGGTGCGGGTGGCCGTGCCGGGCACCGCGGCCGTGGCGGCGATGGCGGAGCTGGTCAAAGGGTCCCCGGTGCCCCTCATCGCAGATGTCCATTTCGACCACACTCTGGCCGTCTCGGCTTTGGAGGCCGGAGCGGCAGGTGTCAGGATCAATCCGGGGAACATCGGCGGCCGAGAGAAAATAAGGGTGGTGGTGGAGGCCGCACGTGAACGGAACGCGGTTATCCGCGTAGGAGTCAACAGCGGTTCTTTGCAGCGCGACCTGCGCAATATGGAGGCCCGCGATCCAGCCGGAGCGCTGGTGGAATCCGCGCTGCGGTATTGTGCCCTTATGGAAGCCTTCGACTTCCGCGCCCTCAAGGTCTCGGCCAAGTCGTCATCACCAATGGTCACGGTCGCCGCCAACCGGGTCTTGGCCGAACGCATTCCCTACCCGCTTCATCTAGGGGTGACGGAAGCCGGGACGCGCTGGGCGGGTTCCATACGGAGCGCGGTCGCCCTGGGCGTGCTCTTATCGCAAGGGGTGGGGGACACCATCAGGGTGTCGCTCACCGGCGATCCGGTCGAAGAGGTCCGGACCGCCTTGGAAATACTGCGCACTCTGGATCTTGCTCCCCGAGGCCCTCGGGTGATCTCCTGTCCCACCTGCGGTCGCACTGAGATCGATCTGGAGCCAATCGCCCTGGAGGTGGAGCGGCGCCTGGAGGAGTTGGGGCTCGAACTGGAGGTGGCAGTCATGGGCTGCCGGGTGAACGGGCCGGGGGAAGCCGCCAAGGCCGACTTCGGCATCGCCGGAGGAGAAGGCGAGGGAGTGGTGTTCGCGAAGGGGAGACCGGTCAGGAAGGTGGCCGAGGCCGATCTGGTAGAGGCCCTGTTCGCGGAGATAGTCTCCCGGCATGCGGGCGGGCCGGGCTGCTAGACTGTGGGTTGCGTGGCCCCGCGCCGCGCGTCCGTTCATCTGTACGTCGTAGGAGGAGCCGATGCGGGCGACCGCGCTTTTCATGCCCACGGTCAAAGAAGACCCCGCCGATGCCGAGGCGGTAAGCCACAAGCTGATGGTGCGCGGCGGCTTCGTCCGCCAGTTCGCCTCGGGCATATATGTCATGCTGCCCCTGGGCTGGCGGGTCATGCAGCGCATCTGTCGGATCATCCGGGAAGAGATGGACGGCATCGGGGCGCTGGAGCTTTCCATGCCCACTCTGCACCCGGCCGATGTGTGGCAGGCATCGGGCCGCTACGACGCCATCGGGCAGGAGATGTTCCGCCTGCAGGACCGGGGCGGCAGGGACATGGTGCTGGCTATGACCCATGAGGAGGTGTTCACCTGGTTGGCTTCCAGGGAGCTCCGTTCCTACAGGGACCTGCCACAGATCTGGTATCAGCTCCAGCTCAAGTTCCGCGATGAGCCCAGGCCCAAGGGGGGAGTGTTGCGAGTGCGGGAGTTCCTGATGAAGGACTCGTATTCTTTCGACCTGGACGATGCGGGTCTGGAGGAGAGCTACGCGAAACATATAGGAGCCTACGACCACATCTTCCAGCGTTGTGGCATCGACATCTACCGGGTGGAGAGCGACAGCGGATTCATGGGAGGGGCGCAGGCTCACGAGTACATATCCCCCTCACCGGCCGGAGAGGATCGCATCGCTCTCTGCGAGGCCTGTGGTTATGCCGCCAACGTGGAATTGGCCCGCTCGGTGGCAGGGGGGACGGACGGTCTTGAGGCCCTACTCAAGTCGGATGAAGAGCCTGAGGGCCCGCCGCGAGAAGTGGCGACACCGGAGACGCGCACCATCGACGAAGTGTCAGGCTTACTGGGTGTTTTGCCGGCAGCGATCATCAAGGCCTTGGTCTATATGGCCGGCGATCAGCCGGTGATGGCGCTTGTCCGAGGCGATCACGATCTGCACGAGAGCAAATTGGCCCGGTATCTGCGGTCGGAGGTCCGAGCCGCCCTCCCGGAGGAAGTGCTGGCGGCCACCGGGTGCGAGGTGGGCTTCGTGGGACCGGTCGGCCTGCCTGAGGGCGGCCGGCTGCGGGTGGTAGCCGATGAGAGCTTGAGACCTGCCACGCAATGCGGTGGCGAAGACGGCGCGACGCCGGGCAGCCTCGCGCGCCCGCGCGAGTACGCGGCGGGCGCCAACAAACCGCACACCCACCTCGTCGGAGTGGTGGTAGGACGGGATTTCCAACCTGAGTTCGCCGATCTGCGCGAAGCGAGAGCGGGTGACGGTTGTCCTCAGTGCGGACAACCTCTCAGAATCGAGCAGGGTATCGAGGTGGCCAATATCTTCAAACTGGGCACCAAGTACTCCACACCATTGGGAGCAACCGTGCTCGATGAGGGTGGCAAGGAACGTCCGATCGTGATGGGATCGTATGGGATCGGACCGGCCCGTATTGCGGCTGCCGCCGTCGAACAGAGCAACGACGAGCGAGGCATAGTGTGGCCTAAGGCCATCGCTCCTTTTGACGTCCATCTGGTGCAGGTGCAGGTGAAGGACGCCGCGCAGAGCGAAGTCGCCGCTGCTGTGCACGATGCCCTGAGTGCCGAGGGCTGGGAGGTGCTGTGGGACGATCGGGATGAACGCCCCGGCTTCAAGTTTGCCGACGCCGAGCTGATCGGTTGTCCGGTCAGAGTGACCGTGGGCAAGAAGGCCGCTCAGGGCGTGGTCGAGATCGAAGCCCGGCGCGGAGGGGCGCGGGAAGAAATCCCCGCAGTTGATTGCGGATCGCACGTGCGTCGCCTGTGGGAAGCCGCCTCTTGACCGTGCTATAATCCTCAGGCAAACGAAAATCAAGCTGGTTCACCAAAGTGGGTGCAGAGGGCCCACTTTTGTTTTACTCGGGGGATTTGGCTGTGGCATTTTCGGAGGCTTGGTTCCAGGAGGTCATCTCCCAAGGGGCAGAAGGCGTTGAGTTGGTGCTTCTTGAGGAGGTCGGCGGTAGACGGCAGAAGATCATCCGCCTCTACATCGACCATCCCAAGGGGGTGACGCACGAGCTGTGCAGCCTGGTCTCAGGCGTCGTGGGACGCGCTCTCGACGATGCGGGTGCTTATGAAGCGGCTTATACGCTGGAAGTGAGCTCTCCGGGGCTGGAGCGGCCGCTCAGGAGACGGAGCCATTTTGAGGCGCAACTGGGTAAGAAAGTGTATGTGAAGACCCGGGTCGCAGTCGACGGCCGCAAGGTTCGGCAGGGTGTCCTCCGAGAGGTGGGTACGGACGAGATCGTGATCGAGGAAACAGGGCGCGAGGTTAGGATCCCACTCGGCGAGATCAGCAGCGCCCATTTGATATACGAGTTCGAATAGGGGGAAGGGGATGAACAAGGAGACGATAGAAGCGCTCCGTCAGATTGAGAAAGAGAAGGGCATTCCCTTTGACCTGCTCATAGACGCACTGGAGGACGCCCTTCATTCGGCCTACCAGAAGACGGCGCATGCTGTGCCTTTCTCCGAGGTCAAGATCGACACCGAAACAGGCGAGATTCGGGTGTTCGAGCTGATCTTCCCGCCCGGACAGGAGCCCGAGGTTGAGGGCGAAGAGACGGAGATTGACACCTCCATGGCCGAGCGCAGTGAGATCACGCCGGAGGATTTCGGACGGATCGCGGCGCAGACGGCCAAGCAGGTCATCTATCAGCGCATCCGGGAGGCCGAACAGGGGATCGTCTTCGACGAGTACTCCACTCGCATCGGAGAGATCGTGACCGGCATCGTCCAGCAGTCTGACAGCCGCTACACCTTGGTCGATCTGGGCCGGGTGGAGGCGCGGCTGCCCAAGGGCGAGCAGGTCCCCACCGAGCGATACGAGCACGGAATGCGGTTGAAGGCGGTCATAAAGGAGGTCTCCCAGAATCCGAAGGAGCCTCCCATCATCCTTTCCCGCCGCAGCGAGGAACTGGTCCGGCGCCTGTTCGAGCTCGAGGTTCCGGAGATCTCCGATGGCCTGGTGGAGATCGTGGGAGTGGCGCGCGAACCAGGATACCGCTCCAAGATTTCTGTGATTTCACACAGCGACGGGGTCGATCCGGTGGGAGCCTGCGTGGGTCCTCGGGGTTCGCGGGTGCGCATGGTGGTATCGGAACTGCGGGGCGAGAAGATAGACATCATCCCCTTCGACCAGGAGCCGGCGCGTTTTGTGGCCAAGTCCTTGTCTCCGGCTCGGGTGAGGGAGGTCATCCTCGATGACGATCAACGTGAGGCGACCGTGGTGGTCCCCGACGATCAGCTTTCTCTGGCCATCGGCAAGGACGGCCAAAATGCTCGGCTTGCCAACCGGCTGACCGGCTGGAAGATCGATATCAAGTCTGAGACCGAGATGAACGAGGACGAGACGGACTATACTGCTGCGGCGCCGGTTGAACCTCAGGTGGTGGACGGCCGATGTCACGCCTTGACCGTGGGTGGGAAGCGTTGCCCTAACGCAGCGCTGCCAGGCAGTCTATACTGCGGCATAGCCTCCCACCAGGGGTCGGGTGGTGAGCGAGGCGGTGAGCGAGCCTGAGCGGCAGTGTATCGGGTGCGGTCGCCGTGGTCCGCAGAGCGGTTTTGTGCGGCTGACGCTCGACCAGGAGGTCCTTCCCGGCCGGGTAGTGGTGGCGAGTGGAAAGGAACGGAAGGGAAGGGGAGCGTATCTTTGTAGACGGAAGGCATGTTTGGACCGCGCTCTCCATAGGAGGGCGTTCCAGAGGGCGTTCCGAACTCAAGTGACTGTCGCGGAAGAAGAGATCGCGGCGGCGCTGGACATAGTGGACGATGTGTAAGCGGGCGAGCGGGGCGGTTGAGTCGTGGCGAAGAGACGGATCTATGACATCGCGAAGGAAAAGGGCCTGACGAGCCGGGAGCTCTTGGAGCGTCTGAACGCGGCCGGCCTTGAGGTCAAGAGCAGCGTTTCCACCGTCGAAGAAGATGAGGTGGACCGCGTGTTTGCGACTGAGGCGAAGCCTGCCAAGAAGGCTGAACCGGCTCCGAAAAAGGCCGCGCCGCCGGCAGAGAAGGCCGAAGAGGCTCCCAAGAAGGCCGCGGGCGTCAAGGGGGATAGTCCGGCGGTCGCCGAAGTCGAGAAGCCCAAGAAAGCCGTTCCCCCGAGCGCTCAGCCAAGCCCGAAGACGACCGCTCCCAAAGGGGGCGGTACCTCCGACAAGACTACTGCAGACGCCGCTCCCCCCAGCCGGCCGGCCGAAAGGCCAGGTCCGGAGCCCGCCCCGAAGCCCGCTGCTCCCGGGCGGCCGGCAGGACCGTCCGAAGGCCGAGCATCAGCGGCAGGCCCCGGTGCTGAAGACCGAACACGCCCGCCTCGTCCCGAGGGGGCGCGTCCGCCCCGTAAGCCTGCGCAACCGCGCGGTCGCAGACCGCGGTTGGACGACCTGCCCACCGTTGTTGGGCCCGGCGTACCGCTGCGCAAGGGTGTCAAGCCATCGGGCAACGTGGTGAGCAAGGAAGAGCTTGCCCGCATCCAGGCGGAGAAGGCGGCGAAGGCTGAAGCTGCTCGAAAGGCGGCAGCGGCGGCTCCACCCAAACCGGCACCCGCTGAACCCAGCACTTCAGGTCCGAAGGCTACGGCTCCTCGTCCCGCTCCTTCTTCCGGGGGGCGTCCGCGTGGAAGTGGACCCGGCCGCGAAGGCGGAGAACGGCGCGATCGGTCGGCGCGGGTGGCTTCGGCCCCCATCCCCGACATCTGGGCCGAGGCTGCGGAGGCCACCGGTTTGGTGGGACCGACGCGCCCCGCGGCGGGCTCGCGCGTACGGCGGGGAGACGATAAGCCTGCGAAGAGACGGGTCATAATCGACTCCCAGGCGGGGCGGAAGGGCAGTAGAGGTGGGCCGCGCGATCGCCGCGGCCCCGCCACCGGCGAGGCGGAGAGACCCCAGCCCAAGAAGAAGGCCCCTCCGGGCAGTGAGTCGCCGGTTACGGTGAAGAGCGGCGCCAGCGTGAAAGATCTCAGTGAGGCTCTCGAATTGGCGGCCGGCGAGCTTATCAAGACGCTCCTCAAATTGGGGGAGATGGTCACGATTACTCAGTCGCTCTCTGATGACGCAATCGCCATCCTGGCGGAGGAGTTCGAGCGTCAAGTTGAGATCGAGCATGCGGAAGAGGAGAAGGAAGGTCCGGAGATCTTTGTCGACGACCCGGCCGATCTCATTCCGAGGGCTCCCGTCGTCACGATCATGGGGCACGTGGATCATGGGAAGACCTCTTTGCTCGATGCGATCCGGGAGACAGAGGTCGTGAAGAGCGAGGCTGGTGGCATCACTCAGCACATCGGCGCGTACCAGGTGACCCACAACGAAAAGAAGGTCACCTTCCTCGACACCCCGGGGCACGAGGCCTTCACGGCCATGCGCGCGCGTGGAGCCAAGTCCACGGATATCGCGGTCATCGTGGTGGCCGCCAACGACGGGGTCATGCCTCAGACGCTGGAGGCCATCAGTCACGCGAAGGCGGCTGAGGTCCCAATCGTGGTCGCTATCAATAAGATGGACCTGGCGGATGCCAACCCCGATCTGGTGATGAAGCAGCTGGCCGATCAGGGGCTGGTTCCCGAGGGCTGGGGTGGCGATACTGTGACGGTCCAAGTGTCGGCGAAGCAGAAGACGAATCTCGACGAGCTGATGGACATGATTCTCCTCGTGGCCGAGGTCCAGGAGCTGAAAGCGAACGCCAACACCTCGGCTTCCGGAGTGGTCATCGAGGCCCAGCTCGACGTGGGGCGGGGCCCGGTAGCGACGGTCCTGGTGCAGCGTGGGGTCCTTCAGGTGGGAGACGCTCTCGTGAGCGGAGAGGCCTACGGCAAGGTGAAGGCCATGTTCGACTTCCTGGGCAACGCCATCACGCAGGCCGGACCGTCTATGCCCGCGCAGATCCTGGGTTTCAACACGCTTCCGTCGGCCGGCGATTTCGTCATGGCGGTGAAGGACGAACGTGAGGCCCGGCAGAAGGCCGAGCAACGGACGGCCCGGCTGCGGCAGGAGCAATTGGCCAAGAGCCGGGGTGGAGCGACAAGTCTGGAGGAGTTCTACCGCCGGGTCAAGGAGGGCCGGGTCAAGGAGCTTCCTCTGGTTATCAAGGGCGATGTGTCCGGCTCGGTGGAGGCTCTCGAGGAGTCCCTACGCAATATCACGCATCCCGAGGTGAAGGTGGAGGTGGTGTTCGCCGGAGTCGGCGGCATCAACGAATCCGATATCATGCTGGCCGCGGCTTCGAAGGCTGTGGTCATAGGCTTCAATGTCCGGCCTTCTGTGGCGGCCAAGAGTCTGGCCGAACAGGAACAGGTGGACGTCCGGACCTACCGGGTCATCTACAAGGCCATAGAGGACGTGGAGGCCGCGCTGGTTGGCCTTTTGGAACCGGAGCAGGTGGAGTCGGAATTAGGGACGGCCGAGGTGCGGCAGGTCTTCCATGCCTCCAAGATCGGGACGATCGCCGGGTGTTACGTCTTGACCGGCAAGATCACCCGGGCGGCTAAGGTGCGGTTGGTCCGAGATGGGTCCATCGTCCACGAGGGCAGCATCGGGTCGTTAAAGCGTTTCGCGGACGATGTCCGGGAAGTGGCGTCGGGGTACGAATGTGGTCTGCACCTCGATGGTTTTGACGACATCCACGAAGGCGACGTCATCGAGGCATACGAGATCAAGGAAGTTGCCCGAACTCAATAAGAGCAGCAAGGGTTTCGTCGGCATCCTCACGGCCGAGCTGTACTTCCCCGAGAACGGCTCGCTCAAGGGCAAGCGCATGTATCTCCGCCGAATCCGGGATCAGGTGACCCGGCGGCACGGGGCCTCGTTCGCGGAGGTGGGTTATCAGGACCTGTGGCAGAGATCGCGGGTGATCTTGGCTGTGGCTTCCTCCGATGTGCAGGTCTTGGAGGAAGCCTTGGATCGGATCAGGGGATATTTGGACTCCCAGGAGTGGGTGCTTACGACCTGCGCGATCGAGGTGGTGGACATAGATGCGTAACGTGGGTTCATATAGGATGCGCCGGGTCAACGAGGCGCTGAAGGAAATAATCGGGACGGCTCTGACGAAGGAAGTGAAGGACCCCCGGATAGGGTTTGTGACCGTGACCGGCGTGGAGACGGCCCCCGATCTGGCGCACGCCAAGGTATTTGTCTCTGTGTACGGGAAACGGGCCGAGAAGGAAGCCACCCTTGAGGGGCTTTCGGCCGCGCGGGCCTATCTCCAGCGGCTGATCAGCGAGGAGTTGCCGCTGAAGCGCATTCCGGTGCTGGAGTTCGTCTACGATGAAAGCATAGACCAGGGGATGCGTATCCAGATTCTACTCAAATCGAGCGGAGTCGAAGGGTTGGCGCCGGAGGACGTTCCCGGCGAGAAACCTGCCGGAGCTCCGGACGAAATCACCGACGAGGCCTCCGCCGACGACGAGGGAGAGGCGGAATGACGGAGGGTCCTACCGCCGGTTCTGTGACGCCCGCCGAGGTGGCGGAGCGGCTGCGGGGCGAGAAGCGGATACTGGCCGTGTCGCACGAGGCTCCGGACGGGGACGCTCTTGGATGTCTCTCGGCCTTCCTGCTCATGTGTGAGCAACTGGGGATACCATGTCGGGGCTACGTTCCAGGGGAGAGCGGCATCCCCCCGGAGTATCTGTTCCTGCCGAAGGTGAGAGGTGTCCTCAGAGGCCGGCCGCCGTCACTCGAGCCCGAGACCACTATCTACTTCTTCGACTGTGCCTCCTTATTGCGCTCGAATTCACATGGGTTCCCCGAGGATGTGGTGCGGATAAACATCGATCATCACGCCGACAATCCGGGGTATGGGGAGTACAACTTGGTGGACGCAGACGCCGCCTCCACCACCGTCATCCTCCACGAGATATTCGAAGCCGGGGGATTCTCGGTGGATAGGGAAGTGGCTACGGCTCTCTACGTGGGACTGGTCACCGACACAGGGCGGTTCCAGTACTCTAATACGACACCAGACGCCCACCGCACGGCCGCGGCTCTACAGGAGTGCGGGGTCGATGTGGCCTGGGTCTACCGGCAGGTGTACGAAAGCACCCCCTTGCCCAAGCTGTTGCTATTGGAGCGGGCGCTCCGTCACCTCGAAGTGCGCTTGGGAGGCGCGCTGGCCGTCTCCTGGCTGGGCAACGACGATTTCGTGCAGACCGGCGCGGACGAGGGACACGCCGAGGGTCTCATCGACACTCTCCGTCGCATCCACGGGGTCCGCGTGGCCGCGCTGGTCCGGGAGAAGTCGGGCGAGAACGGCGTGCAGGCCAAAGTCAGCCTCCGGTCGACAGACGGAAGTCTCAACGTGGCCGAGTTGGCGCACAAGCGCGGCGGAGGGGGGCATGCTCGGGCGGCCGGTTTCACCGTCGATGAAGACCTGGCGACGGTACTTGACTGGATAGAGACCGAGGTCGGGACCGCGCTGTGACGGCGGCGACCTGGTGGCCATGATGTCCCGGGTGGTCTTGGTCGACAAGCCGGTCGGCCCCACCAGTTTCGACATGGTGCGTCGCGCCCGCCGGGGAGTGAGAGAACGCGTCGGGCACGCGGGGACCCTAGACCCTTTTGCGAGCGGGCTGTTACTCGTGCTGATGGGCCAAGCCACCCGCATCTCCAATCTGCTCATGGCGCTCCCCAAGGAATACGATCTCACCGTGCAGTTCGGGGCTGTGTCCACGACCGCCGATCCGACCGGTGCGATCACGCCCACGGGTGGATGCACGACGGCGGCGGAGGTCGTGGTTGCTCTCGACGATTTCCGAGGGCGGATAAAGCAACGAGTTCCGTTGACTTCCGCGGTCAAGGTGGACGGAGAACCCCTATACAAGAAGGCGCATCGGGGAGAGTTCGCCGAGACGCCCGAGCGCGAAGTGATGGTTTACGATCTCAGCATGATCGACTTCGACGTCGAGGCTCAGACCGCCCGGTTACTGGCGCTGACCGGTAGCGGCACGTACGCCCGGGTCCTGGCTGAGAGTATCGGCCGGGCCACGGGAGCGGGAGGGTATGCCTCAGCGCTGCGCCGCACGCGCGTGGGACCCTTCTGCGTGGACAAGGCCTCATCACCGGAAGATCTCTCCCCGGAACGTTATAGTGAAGGCGGCCTGGGAGTGCTCAGCCTGGAAGAGGCGCTTCAGTTTCTGCCCCGGCATGACGTGAGTGCGGAGGAGGCATGTCTGGCGGCCAACGGGAATCAACTGCGTGGGGGTCCGGAGGGGCGCTTCTGCGTATACGGTCCGGACGGCCTACTCGGCATCTACGAACAGAAGGACGATACCGCCAAGCCCCTCGTGGTCTTTCCGAGGACGGCATGAGCATCCGGGTCTACTCCTCGCTGGAGCAGGTCCGGAAGTCTCCCGCACAGGGCAGGGCGGTGGCCATCGGAGTCTTCGACGGTGTTCATCGGGGCCACCAGCGTATCCTGCGTCGGGCCGCCGAGGAAGCTGCGGCGACCGGGGCGCTCGCTACGGTGGTCACGTTCTACCCACATCCCGAGGCGGTACTTCGCCCCGGGTCGGCGCCGAGGATGCTCACCTCCGTGGAACGAAAGGGCCGGCTTCTCGAGGAACTCGGTTTGGATGAGATGGTGGTTGTGAAGTTCGACCGGGATTTCGCCCGCTTGTCTCCGGAGTCATTCTGCAGTGCGGTTCTCTCCACACGACTGGGGGCGCGTACGGTGTTCGTGGGGGAGAACTTCCGCTTCGGTCGGGGCGGAACGGGGACGGCGGAACGGCTGCTCGAATACGGCCGTACTCACGGCTTCGAGGTGCGGCCGGTGTCGCTGGTGGAAGAGAACGGCGAGGTCATCTCGAGCACGCGCATCAGAGAGTCGCTCAGGGACGGCCGGGTGGAGGAGGCGGCTCGGCTGCTGGGACGCCCTCATCGCCTCGAGGGAGAGGTGTCCAGCGGGGCCGGGAGGGGCCGGTCGCTGGAGGCTCCCACCGCGAATCTGATCGTCTCTCGAAGGCTGGCGCTGCCTCGGTTGGGGGTGTATGTGACTCGCTCTACGGTGGACGACGACAGGGTATACGAGTCGGTCACCAGTGTGGGGACCAATCCCACCTTCGAGTCGGGCCGCAAGGTGCGGATCGAGACCCTGCTGTTCGAGTTCAACGGTGACTTGTATGGTCGCCGGCTTGCGGTGGATTTCCTCGTGCGCATCCGCGGTCAGAAGACCTTTGGAGATGCTCTTTCCCTGGCCGAGCGTATCAAGCGGGACGTGGAAATAGCGCTGGCCGTGCATGCCGGCGCCTCCCTGCCGGACGCCGAACGAGCGGTGGATGCCCGCACGGCGGACACACACACGGCGGACACATCCTGATGCCACCTCGCGCGGGGCCCTCACGCCTGCCGGCGGTGACCGTGTTGCTGCTCGTCGTAATGGTGGTGGCGGTGGTGGGGACGGCATTCTCTCTGAACGCATCTCAATCGGAGCTGCGATTCAGGGACGCCGAGTCTTTGGGGCTGGGGGCGGCTTTCGGAGCGGGTTTCGGAGGCGCGGGGGAGTATTCGAAGATCGAGATGGCCGCACTGTCGGGACCCTTGCCCACCGATGCGGCAGACGTGGCTGTGCCCGTGCTCATGTATCACTATGTAGACGATGAGCCTCCGCCGGCGGGTCCATATGCCGACGGCCTCACGGTCCGCACTCCCGATTTCGTCGAGGAGATGGAGTATCTGGTCACCAACGGATACGAGACGGTGGGCCTGGACGATGTGTACCTGGCTCTGGCCGGTCTCAGAGAGCTCCCGGCGAAGCCGGTGATCCTCACCTTCGACGACGGTGGCCTCGACAACTACGAGGTGGCCTTCCCGTTGCTGCAGAAGTATGGACTGAAGGGGACGTTCTTCGTCATCACGAGGGCTGTGGGGGAAGAGGGGAGCATGGATTGGGACCACCTGAGGGAGATGGTGGCGGCGGGTATGGCGGTACAGTCGCACACCGTGTCGCATCCCGACTTGACCCGCATCCCGGCCGAGCGGTTGCAGACGGAGCTGGCGGACTCCCGTGACGCCATTAGCGAAGCCACCGGTGAAGTGGGTTATGCCCTCAGCTATCCGGGCGGGGCCTACAACGAGACGGTCATCGAGGCGGCGCGTGCGGCCGGATATGTCATGGCCGTCACTACGGATGGTGGTGCCGCGCTTGGGCCGGAGTCCCTCTTCGAGATCACGCGTAAGCGCGTACAGCCCTTCCTCCCGATGGCTACCTTCGCTAGACTGGTCGACTAAGACCGATCAACCGGGCACCCGGATCGGTCGCCGGCCACGGGTAGAGATGTTTCTCTTGTGCGCGTGCCGGGGCATGTATAGGCAATCAGTCGCGCCAACGTGGAGGGGAACATGTTCGCAGTCGGTCATCGAAGTCGCGCTACTCTCTCTCATCAGGCCGGTGCCGGATCGCCGTCCGTTCACCTGCCGGGTGGGTCGATTCGGACCTCGATGGTCCTTCTGATCGCGGTGTTGCTCTTGTTCGGGATGGCCGTCGCGGTCTGGCCGTCGGAGGTTCTGGCCGAGCCCTCCTATTACAAGATAGCCGGGGCCGATCGTTATCAGACGGCCATCCAGATCTCACAGAATGGGTACGGTCCAGGTGTGGAGGCCGTGGTGATCGCCACCGGGGAGAACTACCCGGATGCTCTCAGTGCCGCGCCTCTGGCCGCGGCGTATGGGGGACCGGTGTTGCTTACTCGGTCCGCCACCCTGAATGAGGCGACACGCGCCGAGATCGAGCGTCTCCAACCCGTGAAGATCTACGTGGTGGGGCTACCGTCGCCCGTGATCGGCGAGATCAGCGCCGCCTTCCCCGAGTTGGATGCGGTGGGGGGCATAATCCCCCTTGTCGGCGCCGACCGGTATGACACGGCACGCCTGGTCGCCGAAGAGGTGAGAGGCCGGTTGGGAGAGGTGACGGGAGTGGTGATGGTCCCGGGAGACTCCTTCCCAGACGCTCTGGCGGTAGCGCCGTTGGCCGCCTTCAAGGGCTGGCCGATCCTTCTTACCCCGCGCGGCGGACCGGTGCCTGCGGCCACGCAGGAGGCGCTGGTTTCCTTAGCAGTCACGAATGGGCTGGTGGTCGGTACCTATGTCGAGGTGGGTGTGCCGGGTTTCACGTTCACTCGGGTCGTCGGAAAGGACCGCTACGATACCTCGGCGAGATTGGCTGAGCTTGCGACCGCCGAGGGGATGGACTCGGCCTCCCTGGGGGTGACGGTGGGCGATAACTTCCCGGATGCTTTGGCGGCCGGTCCTTATCTGGCTCAGGCGGGCGGGATCCTGCTCTTGGTCCAATCCAAAGGGGTCCCCGCGGCCGCCGCCTCATGGCTGCTGGACAAGGGAGATTCCATACAGAGCCTTGAGTTCATCGGCCTGGCGCCGGCCGTCGCGGCGCAGGTCAAGCTGTTGGTCTCCACCCCCGATCTTCCCGATGGATTTGCTTTCTCCACGGTGTCTTCGGGGGCCGGTGGACCGGAAGTCGTCTGGCTGGAGCAAAAGCTGGCCGCGTTGACCTATCGGCCGGGCCCTATCGATGGGGTATTCGATCATCGCACCCGGCAGGCGGTTCTGGCATTCCAGAAATGGGAAGGTCTGACTCGGGATGGCGTGGTCGGGCCGACTGTATGGTCCCGCCTGCTCACCGCGGCAAGCCCCAGCCCGAGTAGAGGTGGTGCCGGCACATGGGTGGAGATCAACAAGGCCAAGCAGGTGCTCCTCTACATCGAGGGCGGAACGGTGACGCGCACCCTGGCCGTCTCGACCGGTAATCCCAGTGTGGGCATCACCACTCCGAGCGGGACCTTCAACATCACGCGCAAGTCGAACCAATGGGACGGTCCTCGCTATAAGCCTCTATATCTGCGGAGCTGGGGTGTGCTTGCTATTCACGGCTACCCATCGGTGCCGGTCTATCCTGCCAGCCACGGCTGTGTGCGGGTGCCGGTCTGGGATATGGACGAACTCTTTCCTCTGGTTCCAGTGGGGGGCGCGATCCACATCTACTGATCGGACCGAGTGCCCAGAGTGTCCGCGTGCTCTTACTCCATAGGGGCAGCCAGGTCGCGGGGTGCCGTGGGTCTCCCTGTGGTAACCTACATCACCGCCTCGGGCGCCTGCGTCCGGGTGGGGCGTCTTGGGAAAAGGGCGCCGGCATTTAAACCTGCATCTCGGCTCGGACCGTAGCGTCCCTGCTGGGAGCAAGGAGCCCAGGGAGGCCATGCATGCTGAGCAAAGAACGTAAGACCGAGATCATCGACCAGTTCAAGAAGCACGAGGTAGACACGGGGTCCCCAGAGGTGCAGATAGGCATCCTCAGCGAGCGGATCAACGTGCTTACCGAGCATCTGAAGACCCACTCCAAAGACCATCACTCTCGCCGAGGCCTCCTCAAGATGGTGGGGCATAGGCGTCGGCTTCTCAATTATCTGCAGAAGCAGGATGTGGAGCGTTATCGGGCGGTGATCAAGGATCTGGGCCTGCGTAGGTAAGGCAGCCGGCGACGCCGGCGGGAAGCGGCAGCGAAGTAGTCATTGGTAGGAATGGGGGCCGGAGAGGTTCCCAGACGGGAGAGAAGAAAGTGGCCAGCGGAGTAAGCAAGACAGAAGTAACCTTGGGTGACAAGACCGTCACCTTCGAGACGGGCAAATTGGCAAAACAGGCGAGCGGCGCCGTGGTGGTCCGCTCGGGCGACACAATGGTGTTGGTCACGGCGGTTGTGGCGAGCACCGAACGTAACGTGGATTTCTTCCCCCTCACGGTAGACGTGGAAGCGGGGATGTACGCCGCGGGAAAGATCCCGGGCGGTTTCATCAAGAGAGAAGGACGGGCGAGTGATCAGGCCATTCTGAACGCACGGCTCATCGACCGCCCCATTCGGCCCCTGTGGCCCAAAGGGTTCAATAGAGAGACACACATCGTAGTCACTGTGCTCTCGGTGGACAAGACCAATCCGTATGACGTGCTGGCTGTTGCGGGTGCGTCCGCCGCTCTCAGCATCTCCGAGGCTCCGTTCCTCGGTCCCATCGGGGCGGTCAGGGTGGCGAAGGTCGACGGATCGTGGGTGGTCAACCCGACCTATGCCGAGATCGATCAGAGCGCCGTCAACCTGGTCGTCGCCGGGACCGCGGATGCCATCGGAATGGTCGAGGCGGGTTGCGACGAGGTCGACGAGGCCGACATTCTAGCCGGGCTGGAAGTGGCCCACGAAGCCATAAAGAGGCAAGTGGAGACCATACGCGCTTGGGCGGCTGAGGTCGGCAGGCCCAAGATGGAGTTCGCGGAGAAGCTGCCCGACCAGGCTTTGGTGGAGAAGATCAAGGCTCGTTTTGGCAGGGAGATCGAAGAGGCCAGCAACATCCTGGACAAGTTGGAGCGGATGAACGCGGTCGCAGCGGTCAAGCAGGCCGTGCTGGCGGAGTGGCCTCCGACGGAAGGGGCTGCAGACCCGGGGGCCGATACGGCCGCGCTGGCGAAGGCCTTCGACGCAGTCGAGAAGGAGACCGTGCGCAGGGTCATCGCCGTCGACAAGAAGCGCCCCGATGGACGCGGAGTGGACGAGATACGTCCCATCGACTGTGACGTGCGGGTCGCGCCGAGGACCCATGGCTCCGGACTCTTCACCAGGGGCCAGACCCAAGTGCTGACGCTCCTTACCCTCGGTGCCGCTCGTGACGAGCAGCGCATCGACGGCCTCGACATCGAGGAATCCAAGCGGTTCATGCATCACTACAAGTTCCCGCCCTTCAGTGTGGGCGAGACCGGCTTCATGCGCGGTCCCGGCCGGCGGGAGATCGGTCACGGTGCCTTGGCCGAGCGGGCGCTCTTCCCGCTCATCCCAGATGAGGAGACCTTCCCCTACACCATCCGTCTCGTGTCGGAGACTCTGGAATCGAACGGCTCCAGCTCCATGGCCAGCGTGTGCGCGTCGACACTTGCGCTCATGGACGCCGGTGTCCCCATCGAGCGGCCGGTCGCCGGAATCGCCATGGGTCTCATCAAAGAGGGCGACGACTACGTAGTACTCACCGACATCGCCGGGGTGGAGGATCATCTGGGCGACATGGACTTCAAGGTGGCCGGCACCGAACGGGGTATCACCGCTCTACAGATGGACATCAAGATCAAAGGCGTGACCTTTGACATCATGAAGGATGCCTTGGAGCGTGCGCGCAAGGCCCGCATGTTCATCCTCGAGAAGATCCATGATGCTCTGGGCGCCCCGCGACCTCAACTCTCCGATTTCGCGCCGCGCATCGGCACCATCCGCATCGACCCGGAGAAGATCGGAGCGGTCATCGGCAAGGGTGGAGAGACCATCCGGGGCATGGAAGCCGAGTTCGAGTGCACCATCGATGTGGCCGAGGATGGTCTCATCAAGGTCTTCGCGACCGACGGCAGGCTGGGAGACTCCTGCCTGGAGCGCATCGCGCTCCTGACCAGAGAGACGGAGGTGGGAGACATAGTCGAGGGCAGAGTGGCCTCCACCACTTCGTTCGGTGCTTTCGTCACTCTCAAACCGGGTACCGATGGACTCGTACACATCTCTCGTTTGGCGGATCACCGCGTGGGGACGGTGGAAGAGGTAGTCAACCGGGGCGATCTGGTGCGGGTGGAGGTCTTGGATGTACAACAGCAGGGGGGCAAGGAGAAGATAAGCCTCCGTCTGCTGGAGAACCTCTCGGCAAAGGAAGGCAGTGCCCACTGACGAGTATCGTCTGGAGCAGCTTCCCAACGGACAGCGCCTGATCACCGAGCGCCTCGACCGATTGCGGTCTGTGTGTCTCGGGTTCTGGATTCCGGCAGGTTCGCGGGATGAAGCCGCGCCGCTCATAGGTGCGTCGCACTTCATCGAGCATCTCCTATTCAAGGGATCGGCGAAGTACACGGCCGAGGAGATCGCTCAGGTCTTCGACACCCTTGGTGGGGAGCTGAACGCCAGCACGTCGCGGGAGTATGTGGTCGTTTACGGCCGGTTCTTGGACGATCAGCTGCCGGTGGCCATGGATGTCATGACCGATATGCTCGTGGCGCCCACCTTCGCCGACCTGGACAGGGAGCGGGAGGTGGTCCTTGAGGAGATCGCCATGGTGGACGACTCCCCCCAGGATCTCATCCACGATGTTCTCGCCGAGGTCGTGCTCGATGGTCATCCCTTGGCTCATCCCATTTTGGGGACGCGGGAGACCATCTCCGACGTCCGAGAAGAAGACATTAGGACTTACCACAAGGAGCGCTTCCAGTACAGCGACATGGTGGTAGCGGCGGCCGGCAACGTCGACCACAACGAGTTGCGAACCCTGTTGCTGGAACGTCATAACGTTGCCGACGGTATGGATCCGCAGCGGGCTCTGGTGACTCCTAGGGTGGGTCCGCAGAGACGCTTCCTGACCAAGGAGACCGAGCAGATGCACATGTGTCTCGGCGGGGTCGGCATGGCCCGCAGTGACGACCGTCGCTTCCAGTTGTCGGTGCTCGACAGCCTGTTCGGCGGATCGCTCAGCTCGCGTCTGTTCCAGGAGATACGGGAGAAGCGTGGTCTGGTCTATAGCGTCTATTCGTTCTCGGGCATGTACGCGGAGACCGGCCTCACCGGCCTCTACTTCGGTTGCCGCCCCGAGCGTCTTGGGGCCGTCATGGATACTGTGGGGCACGAGTTGGTGCGCCTCATGACCGAGCCGGTCGAGGACGAAGAGCTGCGACGTGCGAAAGAGCATCTCAAAGGGCGCATGATCCTAGGCCTGGAGAGTACTTCCAGCCGCATGACCCGCTTGGGAAAGGGAGTGCTGACCGACACGGAGATCCTCTCCCTGGACGAGTTGGCAGCGCGTATCGACGCGGTAACGAGCGAGCAACTGATGGAGTTGGCGGGGAACGTGTATCGGCCGGATGCCCTGTCGGTGGTGGGGATAGGCGCGGATGAAGACCAATTCGCCCGTGCGGTGCCGGAGGACTGTCTTGCCGGCTTGATGTAGGAGGCGATGATGAGCGACGGCACAGCGAAGACTGAGAAAGTACAGACCAGGGTGGCGGTCTCGGGCGCCCGAGGCCGTATGGGCCGCATGACCTGTTCGGCCATCAGGGCCGACGCGGACCTAATACTCTCGGCCGCCATAGATCCTGCCTATTCCTGGGAAGGGTCGTTGCGGGAAGAAGGCGATTCGGCTGGGGATGCCCAACGGTTCGCGGACCTGGAAGAGGCAGTTGCCGCGGTGGAGCTCGACGTGGTGGTCGACTTCACCACTCCTTCCAGCGTACGCGAGAACGTATTGGCCTGCGTCCGCGGGAGGGTGCCGGTGGTGGTGGGGACTACCGGCCTGGGTCCATCCGATCTGGCCGACATCGAGAAGGAGGCGGAGTCGCAAGGCGTGCCGGTCTTGGTCGCCCCTAACTTTGCCATGGGCGCGGTGCTGATGATGCAGTTCACCCGCCAGGCGGCTGAGTACTTCCGGGCCTGCGAGATTGTGGAGTTGCATCACGACGGCAAGCTTGACGCCCCCTCCGGTACCTCTTTGCTCACACGCACCTTGGTCGAAGAGGTTTGGCGCGAGAGGGAGCTGGAGAGAGAAGTGCCCATCCATAGCGTGCGTCTGCCCGGCCTGGTCGCGCACGAGGAGGTCATCTTCGGCGGTTTGGGGGAGACCCTGATTGTCAGGCACGACTCCCTTTCGCGGGAATCCTTCATGCCGGGGGTCATCCTTGCCGTCAAACGCGTTCGCGGGTTGCAAGGACTCGTCGTCGGCTTGGAGAACATCCTATAGAACCTGTTCGGCATGCGCCTCCCGAGGCGACGGCCCGGCAGTCCCGATATAGACCCGGACTACGTGGAGGCTCCGATCACCATCTGTGACGATGCACGCGCTTAAAGTCATACCCCTGGGGGGTCTGGGGGCCATCGGCAAGAACATGATGGTCTTGGAGTACGGTGACGCGCTCCTTGTCGTCGACACGGGGTTGATGTTCCCCGACGACGAGATGCTGGGCATCGATCTGGTGTTGCCCGACTTCTCGTACGTGGTGGAGAACAAGGACCGGGTGCTGGGGGTCATCGTCACCCACGGTCATGAAGACCATGTGGGTGCCCTCCCTTATCTCTTGAAGGAGGTCAACGTTCCGGTATATGGGACCCGGTTGACCCTGGGGCTCCTCAATACCAAGCTGGGAGAGCATGGGCTGCAGGGAAAGACCTCACTCAAGGAGATCTCGCCGAGCAAGGACCTGGAGTTAGGGCCCTTCCGAATCGAGTTCTTGGAGGTATCGCACAGCATCCCGGATGGGGTGGGCCTGGGCATCCACACACCGGTGGGCACCGTAGTCCACAGCGGCGACTTCAAACTCGACCAAACGCCTATCGACGGACGGCCTACCGCCATGCATCGCTTCGCCCAGTTGGGGAGCAACGGAGTGCTTCTGCTGTTCTCGGACAGCACCAATGCGGACCGGCCGGGCTTCACCGGACCGGAGCGCAGTGTTGGTGAGAAGCTCGACGGCATCTTCGCTCTGGCACAGGGCCGCATCATCGTGGCGTCATTCGCCAGCCACATCCACCGCATCCAGCAGGTGATCAACACCGCGGCCCGGCACGGACGTTCCCTGGCCATCATCGGGCGGAGTATGGTCAAGAACGTCAACATCGCCTCCAACCTCGGATATCTAAGTGTCCCCGAGGGCCTCATCGTCAGGCCTCAAGACGTGGCCATGTTGCCGCCGGACAGAGTGGTGGTGCTCTCCACCGGCAGCCAGGGGGAGCCGCTGTCCGCTCTGGCCCGCATGGCGTCGCGCGACCATCCCTCCGTGGAGATCATGAAGGGTGACACGGTCATCATCTCCGCGCGCCCGGTGCCCGGCAACGAGACCAGCGTCAACCGGACCATCGATCGCCTGTTTGCAGCCGGTGCCAGGGTCATCTACGAGGCGTCGGCCGGCGTACACGTGTCCGGGCATGCTGCCGCCGAGGAGCTGAAGGTGATGCTCAATCTGGTCAGGCCCAAGTTCTTCATGCCGGTGCACGGTGAGCACCGCCACCTCTACTTCCATGCTGAGCTGGCACGGGCTACTGGTATCCCCGACGATCACATCTTCCTGCTGGAGAACGGAGATATTCTCGAGCTCGAGCCGGACCACGCCGAAGTCACGGGGCGGGTGCAGGCGGGCATGATCCTGGTGGACGGGTTCGCCATGGGCGATCTGCAGGAGCTGGTGCTCCGCGACCGGCAACATCTGGCCAGTGACGGATTGGTCATGGTGGTCGTGGTGAGGAGTGCTCAGGACGGTAAGGTGGTGGGCGAGCCGGAGGTGGTGTTCCGGGGTTTCGCCCATGCGGAGCCGGAGGAGCTGACCGAGGCCGCCAGAAGGCTGGTCATCGAGTTGCTGGGGTCTCCCGAGATGGAACAGGTGAGCGATTTGGGGCTTGTCAAGAACCAAGTTCATGATGTCCTCCAGAAGTACCTGCGCAAGCAGTCCGGCAGGAGGCCGATGGTCCTGCCGGTGATCGTCGAGGTGTAGCCTGGTGGAGAAGGTCTGACCATGGCCGGACGGGCCTCAGAGGGAACGGCGCGCACCGAAACGGCGCGCACTACGCGTAATACCCACACGCGCCGCGCAGCGAGCGCGCAGAGCGGGCGCGCCAGTGTACGCTCTGCGGGGCCGAAGGGAAAACGTGCCGGCAGGGAATCGAGATCCGAGAGGACCCGGGAGATCACTGCCCTGGTGCTGTTCGGCGTGGCCGTATTTCTGTTCTTCGCCCTCATCGCCACCGAGAAGGGTGGTGTCGTGGGCAGAGGGATCGATACCGCGTTGGTGTTCGCCTTTGGCAGATTGGCTTTCCTGGTGCCGCTCACCCTGATAGCGGTGGCTGTGACCACCGTCCTCGAGTGGAGGGTCTGGCGCTCCCTGCGCTTTTGGGGGATCGTGGTGTTCTTGTTCGGCGTGTTCTTGCTCATGGCCGGGGGGTTCCCACCCTTCGCCGGTCACGGGGAGGAGCTGTTCGTCCGGGCCGACTTCGAACACCGGGCCGGAGGCTTGGGAGAGGCTTTCTACGGGGCCGTCCACAGTCTGACGGGGATCACAGGGGTGGGCATCGTGGGCTGGCTGGCCTCGTTGATAGGCTTTGGTATGGTCACGGGGGTGACCGCGCTGTGGCTGGGAAGGAGGACCCAGCGAGCGGCCCAGGTGGTCAAGACCTCGGCGGAACGCAGCACGCTTCTGACCAGACGGCGCGGAGATGACGATGGAGACGGGATGTATGACGCCGACGCTCCGACCAGGCGTTCTCCTTGGTCCGCGGGCTGGCAGGATGATACGGGTAGTACCGGGGTCGGACCAACCCTGGGCCCGGTGGACCTGACTCAGGCCGCGGGTGCCCAGGTTGGGGGTGTCCAAGCCATCGATGGCGAGGGCCGCTCCCCGGGACCGTTTGGTGACGCCTTCGACGACTGGACCAGGGGACGGCCGTCTGCGCATAGTCCTCTGGCGCCTCTGGATTATGCGGGCTCCGCCGGGAGCGGGGGTGTTCTGGACGGCGCTGAGGTCTTTTCCGATCTGTACGGTGGTCCCGACCAGGGAACAGGCGTACTTGCCGGCTCCACCGGCATGGAGCGGGTGACCGTGGGTGCCCCGCAGTCGATGGGGGACGACTCCCTGGAGAGTATGACCGCCGACCCGGGCGCCGTAGGCGCGGCCGCGGAGGCCACGACCTCACTCGCGACGGCTCCTCACGGTGGCTTGGCCCCGGGCGCGTCTCCGGTAGGCGCGGAAAACGGTGAGGACCCAGAGGGTTCGCAGGCAGGCCCAAGGCAAGAGGCGCTTCCCGGTCTGGCGAAGCCCGCACGCCGGGTCGAACCGGTACCGGCTGAACCCACGTACGTGCTTCCGGAGCCCGCCATGCTTCGCAAGAGCGCGCCCGCGGCCACCGGCCGGGGCGCCGGCGAGCGGGATATCGCCACGGTCCTTCTACAGGCGCTGGCTCAGTTCGGGGTCGACGCCCGCGTCATCGGGATGGTGGTAGGTCCCCGGGTCACCCGGTACGAATTGCAGCTCGCCCCGGGCACGAAGGTCAACAAGGTGTCGTCGCTCAAGGACGACTTGGCCTACGCTCTGGCCACCACTGAGATCCGCATCCTGGCGCCCATCCCGGGCAAGTCGGCCGTGGGCGTGGAGATCCCCAACCAAAGACCCGATTGGGTCACTCTCGGCGACATCTACCACGAATTCCCCAAGTCCGCGGGACCACTCATGGTGTGGCTGGGCAAGGACATCTCTGGGAAGCCTGTCTATGCCGACCTCACGAAGCTGCCCCATCTGCTCATCGCCGGTACCACCGGTTCGGGGAAGAGCGGCTGCGTCAACTGCATCGTCTCGTCGGTTCTGCTGCGGAGCACGCCCGAACTGGTGCGGATGATCATGATCGACCCCAAGAAGGTGGAGCTGTCCCACTACGACCGCATCCCGCACTTGCTCGTCCCGGTTGTGACCAACATGAAGGATGCCGCGGGCGTCCTGCACAACGTGGTCAAAGAGATGGAAGACCGGTACGAGCTGATGGAGTTGGACCACGCCCGCAATCTGTCCGAGATGAACAAGACCCGGGCCCGGCGGGGAGAGAGTCCTCTGCCTTACATCCTGCTTGTCATCGATGAGTTGGCCGACCTCATGATGGCCGCGCCTCAGGAGGTGGAGGACTACGTCATCCGGCTGGCACAGAAGTCCAGGGCCGTTGGTATCCACCTGGTGGTGGCCACCCAGCGTCCGTCCGCCGACGTCATCACCGGGATGATCAAAGCCAACATCCCCTCGCGCATAGCCTTTGCCGTATCCAGCCAGACCGACTCCCGCGTGATCCTGGATGTCAACGGCGCCGAGACCCTGTTGGGTATGGGCGATATGCTCTTCAAGCCGCTGGGGTCGAGCCACATGCAGCGCGTGCAGGGGGCCTATATCACTGAGGAAGAGATCGCGGTTCTCGTCAATCACTGGCGCCATCAGGCCGAGCCTGAGTTCCGGGAGGAGCTGCTGCGTCGTCCGGCGGAAGCCAAGAAGAGTGAAGAGGATCCCTTCGATCCCGACGCCGACGACCTGCTGGCCGACGCAGCCCAGCTGGTCATCGAGACCGGCAGCGCGTCGGTATCGATGCTCCAACGCCGCCTGCGGGTGGGGTACACGAGGGCCGGCCGGTTGATCGACATGTTGGAGCGGCGAGGTATCGTCGGCCCGTGGGAGGGAAGCAAGCCCCGTCAGATCATGGTGGAGCCTGATGAGGTCGACAACCTTCTCACGGTGCTGAGGGCCGAAGAAGACCACGAGGACGGGGAGGCTGGTGACTGACCTTCGGGTACCCTCCGTCAGCGCGGCCGAAGTCATGGAGGGGGGGTTCCAAGTTGTGGACGTCCGCTCTCCCTCTGAGTTCGCCGAGGGGCACATGCCCGGGGCCGTCAATCTACCCCTATTCGACGACGATCAGCGTGCCCTCATCGGCACCGTTTACAGGAAGGACGGGGCTGCTCGCGCCCGCATGATGGGGGTGGAGCTGGCAAGTCCTGGCCTTGCCGAGTATCTGGGCAACCTGGTCGAATTGGCTCGTTCACAACCCCGCGGACGCCGGTTGGCCATCATGTGCTGGCGCGGTGGCGAGCGCAGCCGTAACGTAGCTCTGCTTCTCGTGCTGGTGGGCGTGCACACGCCCACCGTGGCCGGGGGCTACCGTGCTTATCGGCGCGAGGTGTTGGCGGGGTTGGACAGGTGGCAGCCTCCTGTGCCCGTCCTCACTCTCTACGGGGCGACGGGCAGCGGCAAGACAGCTCTGATACGGGCCCTCACGGAGATAAGCCCGGAGGTGGAGCGGCCTCAGCCCTGGGCGGTGGATCTGGAGGGACTGGCCTGCCACCGGGGCTCGCTAATGGGCGGACTGAACCAAACGGTCGAGAGAGGACAGAAGGAGTTCGACGCCCTCCTCTACGAGGAGCTGCGACATCCTCGCGGTGGCTATCTGGTGTTGGAGGGGGAGAGCGGACGCATCGGGGCGATACACGTCCCTGCGGGCGTGGCCGAGGCCATTCGGACCGGCATGCCCGTGCATGTATCAGCTCCGGTAAGTGAGCGGTCCGGCCGCATCCTGCGGGAGTATGCGCCCGAAGGGTGGGATGAGAAGGAAGTCGAGCGGTTCCGCGGAGGCCTCGAAGCGATCGGCCGGCGATTACCGCGCAAGACTTTGCTTTCCTTGGAAACAGCTTTTGATGATGGTAGATTTACCGACGTTGTCGAGGGGCTGCTGGTCGACTACTATGACCCTCTGTATCAGAGGTCGTGTGTGGATGGGAAAGATTTCGTCCTTGAGTTCACCACGGGTCCCGATCCGGTAGAAGACGCGCGCCGCTTCGTCCGCAGCGCGGCGCGCCTGATTCGAGAGGTGTCGCCCGAATCCTGTGTCTGATATAGGCAACAGCCTCCGAGAGGCTCGGATCCGCAGAGGCCTCACCATCAAGGACGTCGAGGACGTCACCAAGATCCGGTCTAAGTACCTGGAAGCCCTCGAAGAGAACGATTACGAGGTCCTTCCCGGTTCGACGTATGCCAAGGCCTTCCTGCGGACCTATGCCTCCTTCCTGAAATTGGATGCGGACGAACTGCTCCAGGACTATCGCGATCGGCCCGAAGTGCGCAGGGAAGAGTCGGTGGTGCGCAATGAGGTTGTCCAGAAGTCGCGCTCGCAGACATCGGCCGAACGCAAGAAACAAAGGGTCCGTCGCAGCCAGCGGGGGTACTTGATAGTGGGGGTCCTGGCCGTCATCGCCATCTTCCTTCTGGCCTGGTTCGGTTCGGGCCGCGGGCAGGATGACTCGGTCGCCCTCGACAGCAGCAGCTTCAGCAGCGCTACGAACACCACCGGCGGCCCAACCACTACGGCGGCACCAGAGGCCGGTGTGTCGTCCACGACCACTGTGTCGGTCACAGGGGAGAATGTGGCCTTGGTGGTCACGGTCACAGAGCGCAGCTGCTGGCTGGTGGTGCGCGAGGACAACCAGGACGGCGCCGAGCTTTTCGCGGGTACGCTGTCCGCGGGGGGGCAGAAGACGTTCGACAGCGCCAAACGTTACTGGATGAACGTGGGCGATCCGACCGTGTTGGCTCTCTCGATCAATGGCGTCCCGCACACTCTGGGCGGGGGATCCGACTCCTTCATGTTCGTTGTGACGGAGGCCGGCGTAGAGACCAGCGAATAGTATGGGACCCGGTCCGGCTTCGACCGATCAGCCCGCGCGTATCTACATCCACACTTTGGGCTGCCCGAAGAACGAGGCCGACAGCCGCTCGTTGACGCGCACGTTGTGTGCTGCCGGAGTGGGCGTAACCGATGATCCCGACGAAGCGACCCACGTCCTTGTGAACACCTGCGGCTTCATCCAGGACGCGAAGGAAGAGTCCATCGCCGCCATCCTGGATGCATGCGCAGCCTATCCGGAGAAGCGTGTGATAGTCATGGGCTGTCTGGTGGAGCGCTATCGTAAGGAGCTGACGGAGGGTATACCCGAAGTCTCCGCATGGTTCGGGTTGGCGGGCGGACCCGACGAGCCCGAGCTGCTGCGTCTGCTTGCGGGTGGACGGTCGGGGGCGGAGCCCCGGGTCGCGGTGGCGACGGAGGCGGCGGGAGCGGCGGTCGCCCGGGTTCGGCCTCCCGAAGCCAACGCTCAGAGCCGGCAGTCTTTCGCCTACCTGAAGATCTCTGACGGTTGTGACGAACTCTGTACCTTCTGCGCCATCCCCGCCATCAAGGGACCGTACTACTCGGTCAAGGCGGCGGACATCCTGAAAGAGGCGGATGCCTGTTTGGCGGAGGGAGCGCGAGAGTTGGTCCTGGTCGGCCAGGATACGGCCGTGTGGGAGGACGGCGAGCTCGATCTGGGCGGTCTCATCGACCTGCTCGCCGCCGACCAACGTGTGCGGCGCATCCGGGTCATGTATCTGCAGCCGGAGCACGTTACCGAACGCTTCTTGAGACACATGGCCGCTCATCCCAAACTGTGCCGGTATCTCGACGTTCCCTTCCAGCACTCGCACCCTGAGATCCTCCGGGCTATGGGCCGGGCGGGCGACGGCGATTCATATCTGGCCTTGCTGGATAAGGCGCGCCGACTCATGCCCGACGTCTCCGTCCGCTCGGCCTTCATCGTCGGCTTCCCGGGTGAGCGGGAGGAACATTTCGAGCATCTCCTGAGCTTCGTGGACAAGGCGGCGTTTGATTACGCCGGTGGGTTCGTATACAGTCCGGAGGAGGGGACCAGGGCGGCGACGTTGAGGCCCCGGATCCGTCGAAGCGTCGGCCGGGAGCGCCTGAACCGTCTGAACGACCTTCTGGCAGAGCGTAGCGAGCAGCAGCGCCAAGGTCTGGTGGGCAGCCGTGTGGAGGTCATAATCGACTCCCTTGGATCCGATGAGACGGAGGATAATGTGGTGGTCGGACGCACGGCCGGTCAGGCCCCGGAGGTGGACGGGGTGACGTATGTTGAGGGGTGCCTGCCCGAGGGGACGCAGCCGGGCGACCTGGTGGAGGTGACGGTGAGCACAGTTCTCGGATACGATCTGGTGGCGGTCACTGGTGCGTCCTAATCTGCCTAACAGCATAAGCCTCTTCCGGGTGCTCATGATCCCTGTGTTCATGGTATTCCTGCTGGCCGACGTGCCCGGTGGCGATATCGTGGCCCTCTGCGTCTTCGTGGTGGCTGCGGCCAGCGACTTTCTCGACGGCTATTTCGCCAGGCGGAATCAACAGGTCACGGTGCTGGGAGCTTTTCTCGACCCCCTGGCCGACAAGCTTCTGGTGATGGCCGCGTTGGTGTCTCTGGTGAGCCTCGGCGACCTGTCCGCCTGGGTTGCTATGGTTGTCATCGCACGGGAACTGGCCATATCGGGCCTGCGCATGGTGGCTGCGGTGCAGAACGTGGTCATCTCGGCGAGCCGGTGGGGCAAGATCAAGACGGCCAGTCAGATGTTGGCCATCGCGGTGCTCATCATCGAACCGCGCTGGTTGGATCCTGGGTGGACGCTCTGGGGACAAACGGTGAGCTGGTATCTGGTCATGATTATGCTGGTGTTCACCGTGCTCAGTGGGATCGATTATTTCGCGCACGCCTGGCGCAGGCTGAGCGGACAAGTGGTGGTGACCGGAGGGCGGGCGTTGGACAAGACGAAGGAGGATTGATCGGCGTGGGAGGGCCTTCGGGCTCATCGCAGCGATTGTTTGTGGCCGTCCCGTTGCCGGCGGAGTTGCTCGAGTTCGTGCGGGCCTGCCAAGGCCTATTGCCTGGTCAACCCGGTCTGCGGCTGATGAACGCCGAGCAGCTACACGTGACTTTGGCCTTCATAGGGGAGGTGGACGAGCGGAAGGCGGATGCTGCGCGCTCGGTGGTGCGATCCATACCGGCCGCTCTGGGGGGAGAGACGACCATTGAACGCTTTCTGTTCATCCCCACGGCCAAGAAGGCTCGAGTGGTAGCACTTGCCATCTCGGACGCCCAGGGAGTCTTCGATAGGTTGTTCCACTTGGTGATGAGTGGCCTGGAGGCTGCAGATGTGATGCGGAGAGAGAAACGGCCCTTCCGTCCGCATCTCACCGTCGCCAGACTGCGGAACCCGGGCCGAGTGCAACCAAGGTCCGAGAGCGGGACGGCGCCGTTTGCGGTAGAGTCGGTGTGTTTGTACCGGAGTGAATTGAGGCGGGAAGGGGCTGTGTATACGGCGCTTGAGAAGACGGCCCTTACGCCTGGAGTGTGACGAGAGACGGGTTAGGAGGAGTTGTGGAGAAGGACAAAGCCCTGGAGATGGCGGTCTTGCAGATCGAGCGCCAGTACGGCAAGGGTTCCATCATGCGACTGGGAGACGAGTCTGCGGTCTTGCGGGTCCCTGCGATCTCCACGGGTTCGTTGGCTCTCGACCTGGCTCTGGGAGTCGGCGGGGTACCGCGGGGCCGGGTGGTCGAGGTCTTTGGGCCGGAGTCCAGTGGCAAGACCACCCTCGCGCTGCACATGATCGCGGAGGCGCAGAAGGCGGGCGGCCGGGCGGCCTTCATCGACGCTGAGCATGCCATGGACTCGATCTATGCCCGCAAGATCGGGGTCAACATCGACGAACTTCTGGTGTCGCAGCCTGACAATGGGGAGCAGGCGCTCGAGATAACCGAACTCTTGATCCGCAGCGGCGCGCTCGACATCGTGGTCATCGACTCGGTAGCCGCCCTCACACCTAGGGCTGAACTAGAGGGTGAGATGGGCGACTCGCACGTCGGACTGCAGGCTCGACTCATGAGTCAGGCTTTGCGCAAGCTGGCCGGTACCATCAGCAAGACGCAGACCACCGCCGTGTTCATCAACCAGCTGCGGGAGAAGGTGGGAGTCATGTTCGGCAACCCGGAGGTCACTCCCGGTGGTCGGGCGCTCAAATTCTACTCGTCGGTGAGACTGGACATCCGGCGGATCGAGACGCTCAAGGACGGCACGGAGGCGGTGGGCAACCGGGTGCGGGTACGGGTGGTGAAGAACAAGGTCGCTCCGCCCTTCAGGGAGGCGGAGTTCGACATCATGTACGGTGTGGGGATCTCCACAGAGGGCGATGTCCTAGATCTGGCGGTGGAGCACAAGATCGTGCAGAAGAGCGGCGCCTGGTTCTCTTATGGCGACCAGCGACTGGGACAGGGTCGGGAGAATGTACGCCAGTTCCTCCGCGACAATCCCGAGTTGGTGCAGCATCTGCGTCTGCAGGTCATCCAGGCCGTCAATCCGGAGTGGGGCGGCGGGGTTCATGAGACCGACGCAGAGGCCGCCGAGACCAGCGCCGAGGCCGGATCGGAGGGGGCGGCCGAGAATTGAGACGTAGGCAGCCCCAGCACCGGGGTGCGGGGGTGATCACCTCCATCGCGACCAAGCGGAGCCGGTCCGATCGTGTGGCCGTCCGCCTGGACGGTATGCCTGCCTTCGATGTGGCTTCGGGGGTGGCGGAAGAAGCGGGTCTGAAGGTGGGAGACCGGCTCTCGGAGGAGGACCAGGAGCGTCTGTTGCGGCTCGATGCGCCGTACAGAGCCCGCGAGAAGGCTCTCAGTCTGCTTTCTTTGCGTGACCGCTCGCGACGGGAGGTGCAGACACGGCTGAAGTCGGCGGGCTTCGAAGAAGAGGTGATCCTCGAGGTGATCACCTGGCTTGAGGGGTTGGACTACCTCGACGACGGGAGGTTCACCACCGGTTTTGTGGTGGAGAAGCAGAGAGCAGGGTGGGGCCCGCAGAGGATAAGGGCGGAGCTTCTCCGGAAAGGCGTGGAGCGCAGTCTTGTTGAGGAGGGCTTGAGCTCGGAAAAGCATGGCGATGCGGCCGCCGAGGGGATGGAAACGGCCATCGCCTTGGCCCGTAGACGGTTCGGCAGGCAGTTTCGGGAAGACCCGGCCTCGGCCTCCCGGAGACTGGCCGCCTTTCTGGCTCGGCGCGGGTACGATTGGGACTCGATCAACACGATAACCCGGCTCCTGGTCACGGAAGCGGAGGGGGAGTGCGAGACGGTCTGACCACGTTCTTTCAGATGACGATTCTGGCTGCTCTCGACAGGTTCGGCGACGAAGAGTTTTCTTGACACTACACTCCACGAAACGGTAAACTCGGACTTCGGCGAAACGATTTAATCGGACGCGTGTGACGATTGGTCGACGGTAGCTCTGGCTCGACCTTGCTTTTGGTGTATTTGGTTTGTGAATCGGTGTTCTGAACGGGAAAGACCGGAACCCGAAGATTTTGAAGTTGGGGTATATATCCTTGCGGCGGCCTGCCGAGATGTTGTGGCCGAGCCGCCGGTGGAGTCTGTCCCGATTAGGGCAAGGTAGAGAAGGACGATCCTCGGCCGGGTGGATTCTCGGCCTTTTTCATGCCCAGAGGCCGGGAGGTTCTCACACAGCGACCGAAGCCAAGC